>CEPX01196158.1_pt1 | contig 13871 bp, 10 predicted proteins | sample 361361 | NCBI WGS metagenome assembly CEPX01 (sample SAMEA2619974, study PRJEB7988) | marine metagenome | biome: marine biome (ENVO:00000447); feature: mesopelagic zone (ENVO:00000213) & marine oxygen minimum zone (ENVO:01000065); material: "saline water (ENVO:00002010), including plankton... | reverse complement strand
GGAGCAAAGTGATCCCTGACGCCATGATAAACAATGCCAACAAGAACAATGGATAGAACACCATGGATGCTGCTGGATAAAATAATAAGCATCCAAACATCACTACTATCAATCCAATAACAATGGAATTCTTATAGCCTTTTGCAGCAATCACTTTTGCCGCAGGCATGGCCATTAAAAAGTAGGCACTGAAAAAAGTGAATTGAATCAATATTGCCTCGACATAACCAAGTTGAAATACAGATTTCAAGTGTGGAATAAGTACATCGTTGAAAACCGTAATGATTCCGAAGATGAAAAACAAGGACACCATTAGTGCAACTGCACCATGATTGTTTTTAGTCCCTTGATAGGCCTCAGAAATAACTACTTCACCAGTTGCACCTTTTACTTCCATAATTGCAGATTGTTATATCTTCTCAAGGTCTAAATAACAGGTCGCAGAGGACTCCTTAAAATTTATTAGCGGTATGGATTGGATTCATCGCTAAACGACATTTCAAACGCTCTAAACCGCATTTTTGTCGTTTAGCGACGGAATTTTACCACTCGTTATAAAAAGCGAAAGCCCCCACTTGGGAGGCTGTTTCGCTCAACTTATAAACACAATGTATTTTTCTATCTTACTTAGCATCCCACCAAACTTTGGTCAGGAAGCTATTTGTACCTTGATGTTCAATTGCCAGTTCATAGTTAGTAGGGTTATTAGCAGCTTCATGTGCAGGGTAGAGCATTCTTCTTGGAATCACTCCACCTGTAGCACCAGTTGGATAATCAACAGGTGTTAGTACTGGAAATCCTGTTCTTCTCCAGTTGGACCACACCTCGTACCAATCTAAAAATGAAGCTACCCAATATTGCTCACCTATCATCTCTTCACCATTGGCTGTACTAAATGGATTAGCAGCCAAATAAGCATCAATATCAGCAGAAGGAATAGTGGCAATCGAATTGTACTGAGCAAGGAACTCCATGGCAGCCGTAACGCCAGCATTGTAATGCGCAGCAGCAGTACCACCTACATTATATCCTTTTAGGACCGCTTCAGCTAAAAGCAGCTCTACCTGGGCATAATTCAATACAAATGTTGGTCCAGATAAACTCAAAAACACATCCTCTCGGATAGTAGAATAATTGGTAATATCTCCAGGGAAATTAGTATCAGTAGACACATCATAATCTCCAGCATCTTGATCTAACCCATTTGGTAAACCCACTTGATTGGCTGGATCTGTATCTCCTGTAGACAATACTCTCGAAAACATCTGTAGTCTTGGATCATTGTTATCCTGAAGAAAATCAACAAAGGTCTTACTTAAAAACACCTCTCCAGTATTAGTCGCATTCCACTCACCAGAAAGAATATTGCTATTTCTATTGACAGTAGTTCTACCTCCATTTGCGTCATGCAATATGAAAGCATTGTCAGCATTGCTAGTGAATACTCCGCCAGCAACTGCTCTTTCCACCCAGGTCTTTGCTGCTGCATCATCAACCTCAGAGATACGCATTGCAAGGCGCAACATTAATGAATAAGCAAACTTCTGCCACTGAGCAATTGGTGCTGCGGCAGCACCGTAAATTAAATCTCCAGAGCCTGGAACATCTCCTGCTGGATCAAGCGCAGCAGCAGCTTCATCCAACTCATTCAGCATGTCCATATAAATGTCTTGCTGCGTGTCATATTTTGGCGTGTAAATGCCCTCATGATAAGCCAATCCCGCTTCTGAATAAGGTATATCACCATATAAATCGGTCAATCTATGGAAAATCATTACTCGATTAATTCTGGCAATCTGGTATAAGTTAGCGTACAAAGGATCATCTTTGATTAGCTCCATTAAGTCAACTATATACTTCACCTGGTCATTGTAAGCCACATCAAAAGATGCATTGGCCCAAGCATCATTTTGAACATACTTATCACCAGCATACCAACTAGCATTGGCCAATTGCTGTGTCATCATTGCTGCATAAATGATATTAACTCTCCAGGTGTCATAGCTAAAATCACTATTCCCGGAGTATTCTAATTGTGCTCTCGAAAGTGAATAAACAGGCACATAACTCTCGGTTGTTACCCGATTCTTATCTGTATTTATTTCTTCAAAGTCAGCTGTACATCCTGAGAATGCCAGTAAGACAGCCGTAAGAACGATATAGGATAAATTCTTCATGTCTTAATTTTTTAATTAGTTAGAACTTGGCATTTAGGTTGAGACCGAATGTCCTTGTAGTTGGCAGACCTAAGTATTCAAGTCCCTGGAATCCATTGCTGTTGTTGTAATTTGATTCTGGGTCAATATTTGGTGTGCTCTTACTGATGTAGAACAAGTTTCGTCCTACTACCGAAAGACTAAGGTTTCTTATCTTTCCAACGTTAGGGAATTGATAGGTCAGACTCAATGATCTGAATTTGATGAAATCGGCATCATAAACCTGTTCTTTGGATATACCAGAAATGGCTCCATAATAGTTCTGTGCACTTACTGTGGTATTAATAGTGCTACCTTCTTCGTTTACCCCTGATACCTGGATTCCTTCATCACGTCCCTTCAAAGTTTCCTTGTGAAGTCCATTGCCATAAGCGATGCTGTTGGTTCCAGAATAAATAACCGCACCATACTTGAAGTCAATCAAAAAGGAAAGCGTTACATTTTTAAAGCTAACATCATTACTCCAACCTCCAGTGATAGGATGTACTCCTGTGCCTTGAGCAGTTGGTGTTGCGGCAGCTTGAGGTAAACCTGCTGCGGTAAGAACTAAGTTACCATTATCATCTCTCATATAATCATAGGCCATAACCTGCGCAAATGGCTGACCAACAATATGCTGAACGAATGCTCTCCCAGTCCGTGACTCACCTGCAGGTAAAATCTCCTGGCCTTCCGCTAACTCTACCACTTCATTTCTATTGATGGTGTAGTTAAATGTGGAAGTCCATTTGAAGCTTTCAGTTAATACAGGAACTCCTCCTAATAAGAATTCAAATCCTTTATTCTCTATTTTACCAACATTAACTACTGCATTCTGGTATCCAGAACCTCTTGAAATTCCTACAGGAACAATGTCATTGAGCGTCTGCTTGTTGTAAATAGCAAAATCAGTGAATATTCTTCCTCCTACCAAATCAAACTCAGCTCCAAATTCCATCTCCGTAACTTGTAGTGGTTCGATATTCGCGTTTGGAACATTGTTATCCACATTACCGAGTGCATTTCCATTGATCGCTGCACCTAAGGTTCCATAGTAAAGGTTGGTAGCGAAAATGCTCGCATCTCCACCTACTCTAGCATACCCAGCTCTAATTTTACCTAGATCCATCCATGAGATGTTTAGGGTTTCTGAGAAAATGTAAGAAAGGTTTACTGAAGGGTAATTGTATGAGTTGTTAGCTGATGGAAGTGTACTCGACCAGTCATTTCTATCCGTTACATTCAGGTAAATCATATCTCTGAATCCAAACTCAACTGACCCGTACAAGGAATGAATTTCCTTCCGTGGCTCACTTACGCTAGCACCGTTTGTGGCTGCTGTTCCTGGATTATACAGAAATGGGAAGGCAAATCCACTTGCGTTTACATCAACAACCTTTTCGGTAAGACTAAGCATGTTTCCACCCAGAGTAACCCCAATTGAGAAGTCTGAATTTAGATCCTTATTGATGCCAATTAAGATATCCGAGTTGGTTTCATTATGGTTCAAAGTGCGTTGAACGTCTAATCCACCGGCAGGTCTGTAAGCAGTACCTGTAGGAGTAATTTGAGTCGCATTAAAGGCGTAAAAATCATTAGCAATTCTTGCACGAACATACATCCAGTCAGTTAGAGCATATTTTATACTAGCAACACTCATCACCCGATCTTTGGATGTCTCAGTTATAAATCTGTTAGCCGCAAAATATGGATTGGTGGTGAATGCATTTGGTCCAAAAGGAATTTCATTTTTTAATTCATCATATCCGGGGTCTAAGTAGTCTGCATCTACGTTTGGAGGAAGGAACATAATTCCAAAGTTTCCATTACCCGGAGCGTCGTTTACCTTTGTTCTGTTAGCCTTATCTTTTGTGTAGTTTACATTGGCACTAGCCGTCCATTTATCAGATAGTTTGTAGGAAGCATCCAAATTGAACGTATTTCTCTCATAATCAGAATTAGGATAAATGGAATTACTTCTAAGGTCACCCAGTGACAGACGGACGTTACCAGTTTCTCCACCACCAGAGATCGCCAGTGAATTGGTAAAAGTCACCCCTGTTTCATAAAACTTATCCAGATTGTCATCACTGACTGCTGAATAAGGATGCTGGTTTCCATCAAACAACGTAACCATGGAACCATCCAACCTGGCTCCCCATGAAGACAAGCCACTATTAAGCGCAGACTGCTGATCTACCGGAGCATTGCCCAAAAGACCCTGACCATATTGATTTTGGAAATCCCTGAAATCATTGATTCGATCAATAGCTACGTTGCTATTAAAATCAATTCCAAGTCCCTGGTTGTATTTTCCAGATTTGGTGGTAATCAAAATGACACCATTTCGACCTCTTTGTCCATATAATGCAGCCGCAGCTCCACCTTTAAGGATGGTGATATCTTCAATATCATCTGGATTGATAGCAGTAATAGCATCACCGTAATCAGATCCATCCCATTTGCCGGCATTTCCGAGGTTTTCATTTTGTATTTGAATTCCATTCACCACATAAAGTGGTTGGTTATTTCCTGAGAGTGATGAGTTTCCACGAATAGTCACACGCGACGACCCACCAGGTCCAGTTGTTGGTGCTGAACTATTAACCCCAGCTACTCTACCAACAAGGTTATTTGCCACACTGATTTCTCTTGCCTTGGTAAACTGATCACCATCCACTCTTGAAACGGAGTATCCCAGAGTCTTTGATTCCTTTTCGATACCAAGTGCTGTGACCACCACCTCACTCAGTTCGGTCAGGTCAGGCTCCATGGTTACATTAATTACAGTGCGATTACCAACAGTTTCTTCGACATTGGTATATCCAATAAATGAAAAAACCAGCACGGCGCCATCTTCTACGCTCAATTGATATTTTCCATCCAAATCAGTAGTGGCTCCTTTGGCAGTTCCTTTTATTAAAACTGTGGCACCAGGTACAGGCTCGCCAGTTTGAGCATCTTTCAGTGTCCCAGTCACAGTACTCTGCGCCAAGGCCACCATGCTCACAAGCATCATGATAAAAAAAGGTAGTATTTTCCTCATAAGAATAACATTAAGTTTATTGTGGTTAGGCGACTGGTTTCTAGCAGCCTCAGCATCTAATTAAGATAGTGTTAAGAATTCTTGAAAATTTATTCGCAGTACGACAGGGTTCTATCGCTGAATGACATACGATCCACTACGAACAGCAAAATGCCTATTAAACGTCAAAAAATAGCTGTTTAGATAAAATAAAAGGGATTTTGAAAAAATGAATCAAAAAATAGCTACTCTTATAATGAGAATAAAATCCCGCTGAGGTTAGATCAATTTGAATAAACTAAAAGAGCATAGAGAAACCATAGGACATATCCTTTTCTGGGTAGGTTATTTTTCCTTTAACAGTGTACGGTGGGGGCATTATTTCGGAGATTACGTCTACTCCATTAAATCCAACCTGGTTGAATTTCCCATTCATATCATACTATGTTACTTTAACCTGTACTGGCTGGTTCCTAAATTTCTTTCCAGAAAAAACTTTACCTACTATGTTCTGGCACTTTTCTTTTCGGTGCTATTCATGTCTCTTATAAGGATTGTACTAAACTACCTCCTGGTGACAACCAACATTTGGCCAGAATCTGCATTTGAAGAAACGAATCTGTTTGGCTTAAGCTATATCATCTCGGTATTTGTTGGTGAGTTGTATATTGTAGGAGTCACCGCGGCCATCAAATTGACGATAGATCGTGTACGAGAAAGAGATGCACAGCGGGAATTAGAAAAAAACAGTTTGGAAACAGAGCTCGCTTATCTGAAGACTCAAATACAACCGCACTTTTTCTTCAATACATTGAACAGTCTGTATGCTTTGACGCTTGAAAAATCAGAGATGGCTCCCAATACAATCTTGAAACTCTCCAACATGATGAGCTTCGTAATTTATCGTGCGAAAGCGGATGTGGTAAGCTTGATGGAGACCGTCACACACATGAAAAACTTCATCGAACTGGAAAAAATCAGATTTGGATCCAAACTGAATGTAGATTTTGAAATTAGTGGTGAATTGGATGGCAAAATCCCTCCACTGATTCTTTCTCCGTTTGTAGAAAACAGTATCAAGCATGGAGGTTTATCACCTGCGGACACTATTGACATCCAAATCAAACTACATGTAGAAGAAAAACACCTAATATTTGAAGTTGAGAACTGGTTGAAAGACTACAAAGACTCTGAAGAAAATGAACGTTTGAATGGAGAGGGAATTGGTCTCGAAAATACAATTAGACGATTAAAGCTTCTCTACAAAGACGATTATAAACTGGATATCAACCAGGAAAATCAGAAGTACAAAATACATTTGACCCTACCACTGAATGAGTAGCATATGCAAATAAAGTGTTTGATCATAGATGATGAGCCTCTTGCCATCAAAGTCATAGAAAAATATATCGATGAAGTGGATGAATTAGAGTGTGTGGGCAAATGTGAAAATGCCATGGATGCACTCAAAATGCTTCAGGAAAAACAAGTTGATCTTATCTTCCTTGATATCAATATGCCCAAGTTAACCGGGATGGAGCTCTTGCAAACCCTGAAAGATCCGCCATTAGTGGTGATTACTACAGCCTATCGCGAGTATGCCGTAGAGAGCTACGATTATGATGTAGTGGACTATTTGGTTAAGCCCATCGAATTTCCAAGATTCTTCCGAATGGTCCAAAAAGTGATGGATCGATTGAAAATACCTACTGCTCCTACGCCACAACCAACAGCAACAGGTGACGCCAAACTGGACCACTTGTTTTTAAAAGTGGATAAGAAAATGGTGAAGGTGTTCCTAAAAGACATATTATATGTGGAAAGCCTCAAGGATTATGTAATGGTTCATACCATCAACGAAGACCTGATCGTTCACCATAACTTGCAATCTTTTACAGAACTCCTTCCAGCATCTAGCTTTACCCGAATCCATCGTAGCTACACGGTTTCTTTGGAGAAAATCAAAGCTATTGACGGTAACCAGGTAGAAATAGGCGGCAAATACCTACCTATTGGAAGAAACTACCAATCTGAGGTTAAAAGCAAGATTCTCAATAGTTAGCAAAACAGATTCACTCTGAATTGTAGGAGAATCAATTAACTTTGCGCCCTGAATTGACAGGGAATGACACTAGAACAGGAAATACAGAAGAGACGTACGTTTGGCATCATCGCTCACCCGGATGCTGGTAAAACCACATTGACAGAGAAACTCCTCTTATTTGGAGGGGCTATTCAGACTGCTGGAGCGGTAAAATCGAACAAGATCGATGTAAGCACACGCTCTGACTGGATGGACATTGAAAAGCAAAGGGGTATTTCCGTGGCGACTTCCGTAATGGGATTTGACTACAAAAACCTCAAAATCAATATTCTGGATACTCCTGGTCACGAAGATTTTGCAGAAGACACCTATCGTACGCTAACTGCTGTTGACTCAGTGATCATGGTTATCGACTGTGTGAAAGGTGTGGAGCAACAGACCGAAAAGCTAATGGAAGTTTGTAGAATGAGAAATACACCTGTTCTGTGTTTCATTAACAAGCTTGACCGTGAGGGTAGAGATGCTTTTGACCTGTTGGATGAGATTGAGGAAAAACTCAACATCAAAGTTCGCCCGATGAGCTGGCCAATAGGCATGGGTAAATCTCTACGTGGTGTATACAACATGTATGAAAACAACCTCAACCTCTACGAGCCAAATAAAACGAAAAAAGTTACTGACGTAGTAGAGATCAAAGGAATAGACGATCCTAAACTGGATCAGCAGCTGCCGGAGTCTGCAGTTAAAACACTTCGTGAAGAAATTGAATTAGTCAATGGCGTTTATGATCCTCTGGATGTCAGCGCCTATCTAAATGGCGAGATAGCACCTGTATTCTTCGGAAGTGCTGTGAATAATTTTGGTGTAAGAGAGTTGCTGGATTGCTTTATTGATATCGCTCCATCACCAAAGGCTCGTGAAACTGAGGAGCGTTTGATCGAACCAAATGAAAATAAGTTTAGTGGCTTCATCTTCAAGATCCACGCAAACATGGATCCAAAACACCGAAACAGAATTGCATTTGCAAGAATCTGTTCTGGAAAGTTTGAGAGGGGCAAGAATTATTACAATGTCAGACAAGACAAGCAGTTTCGATTCTCCAATGCTACAGCCTTCATGGCTCAGCAAAAAGAGACAGTAGACGAAGCATTCCCAGGTGATATTGTTGGTTTGTACGACACTGGAAACTTGAAAATCGGAGATACACTTAACGAAGGCGAAAAGGGTATTTACAAAGGAATCCCATCATTCTCCCCAGAGCTATTCAGAGAGGTAATCAATCTGGATGCAATGAAGTCCAAGCAGCTCGAAAAAGGACTCAATCAGCTTATGGATGAAGGAGTTGCTCAGCTATTTACCTTCGAAATGGGATCTAGAAAAGTAGTTGGGACAGTGGGTGCGTTACAATTTGAAGTATTGCAATACCGATTACTAAACGAATACAATGCCAAGGCTCGTTTTGATGGAGTGAACATCTACAAAGCATGTTGGATCAGTGCAAATGACCCTGCCAAACTTGATGCTTTTGTGAAGGACAAATACCGTCACATCGCTAAAGACAAAGAAGGTAAACTGGTATTTATGGCCGAATCAAAGGCCTGGTTGCAGATGGTGCAGGACAACTTCCCTGACATCAACTTCCACTTTATCAGCGAGTTTTAAGGATTATCAAGAGATATAACCCATATCTCTCAAATCCTGAATGTCTTGAATGCTATAAAGGCTTTGATTTCGCATCAAATAAAGCTTATCTGACACTTCCAGAATGGATTTGTATTGATGGTCGGTGAGTAAAACACCCTTGACTTTAGAAATTTCCTTGATAATGGGGATCAACTTTTCTTTCAGTGCAGGCGCGATATAGGAGAATGGCTCATCGAGCAAAATGAAAGACGAGGGAGAATACAAAACGATTAACGTTTCAATGAATTTGGATATCCCTCCAGACATTTGATCAAATCGGAATTGATAATATTGAGAGAACTCCTCATGCTGCAATAATAGCTGCTCATCAACCTGATACAATGCTGCAGCATATTTGGCAGTAAGAAATCCCGGAAACAAACCCTCTTGAGGAACAAATTGGATCTGGCCTGACATAAATGGTTGATGCAAATAAACTCCATCCACTCTCACCGATTGATTGGCTCCTCTGAGGCTTCCAAAAACAACTTTGAGTAAGGTAGACTTTCCACATCCATTGCGACCGAGGAAACCTACAACCTCACCTTGCTGCACTTTTAAATAGACATTGCTAAGAATGGGTCGGTTTCCATAAGAAAAGTTTACACTGTCAATTTCAAGTAAGGACATAGATCAATAGAAAAAATAGCAAGGTGATGAATCCATCTATTAGGAGGACGTAACTAATCAATTTCGAATTAGACAGTCCAAGATTGTAATAAAAGTACAGGCGGTGCCTTCGTGATTGGTAATACCAAATTCCTAACAAGGCATAGCCTGCCGCTTTGATCCAAAATAAGAAGGGATAACTGTAGGCTCCGAAGAACCATAAATAATATCCACCTGCCAGAGTAAAAATGAAATTGTAAACAATAAAATCTCTGAACAGTATTGTAAGTACTTTTGCTTTATTCAAAATTTAGTCGTGAAAGATCCGCAAGTTATATACGAAGACAATCACCTTTTATTATTGAACAAGCCATCAGGATGGTTGGTCCAGGGTGATAAAACTGGTGACAAAACCCTCACTGATTGGGGTAGAGCCTATATCAAAAGGAAGTACAACAAACCTGGAGATGTCTTTTTACATCCTACGCATCGACTGGACCGTCCAGTAAGCGGAATTACCGTTTTTGCACGAACCAGCAAAGCTCTGGAGCGTATGAACAAACTTTTTAGAGAGGATAAAGTCCAAAAAACCTACCTGGCAGTTGTAGGAAATAAGCCTCCTGCTCAGTCTGGCAAATTGGTTCATTGGCTCTATAAAGACACCAAGAAAAACATGGTGAAGGCTTACAACAAGCCTATGGGCAGTGCCAAAGAAGCTGAGTTGGAATATGATTTATTAGGGAATGATGATGGTCATTCACTACTCAAGGTAATGCCAAAAACGGGTCGCCCACATCAAATACGTGTGCAGCTTGCTACTATGAAAACACGGATCAAAGGAGATCTAAAGTATGGGTATCCTGAAGCAAATCCAGACAAAAGCATTCATTTACATGCCTTTCAAATTAGTTTTGTGCATCCTGTGCAGAAGGAACTCGTTACGTATACTTGTACTCCTAAATGGCACGAATTCAAACATCAAATTGATGGGCTGGGTAGATAAATTAAAAGACAGATGGGATCTTAAGAGTGGATGGCAGGTACTTATTGTACTTGTTGTATTTGCATGCACTGGGTTCACCGTTCTTTATCTAAAAAAACCGATAGTAGCTTTTTTTACTTCCGATGGAGAGTCCAATATTTGGTTTACAATTATCTATTACCTGCTCATCTTGCCAATCTACAATGTGATACTACTATTTTATGGATTCATTTTTGGTCAGTTTCAATTTTTCTGGCAATTCGAAAAAAGAATGTGGAATAGGATGAGTGGCAGAAAATGATATGCTGAATAGACAAGAAGCTATCCAACTAATGAATCAACTCGGTCAGGAAAGGGAACCCTTTTTCTTTTTTACTGACTTTTTGGGGAGCAAGGCATTCGTATCACCAATCAAGAATTTAGACAATCAGGTTACATACCAATTCGGCTCAACCACTTCTGCAAAAGAATACGAGACATTCGAATTTGAGAAAAAACCCATTGCATTTGATCAGTTTGTTCCACCGTTTCAATACGTGATTGATCAAATCAATTTTGGGAATTCCTACCTGGTGAATCTGACATTCGAAACCCCAATTGAAACGAACCTTAGCTTACAACAGGTATTCGACATCAGTCGTGCTAAGTACAAGGTTCTATTTGAGGATCAATTTGTACTCTTCTCACCAGAGACTTTCGTGCTAATCAAGGAAAACAAAATCTATTCCTATCCAATGAAGGGCACCATCGATGCGAAGATTCCCAATGCGGAAAGCGTCATTCTAAACGATGTAAAGGAAACAGCCGAACATGTCACGATCGTAGACCTTATCCGAAATGATTTGAGCCAGGTTGCTCGAGGAGTACATGTCCCTAAGTTTAGATTTATCACAGAAATCAAGACCCACGAAAAGTCACTACTGCAGGTGAGCTCTGAAATATGCGGTGATTTGGACCCAGATTGGAAAGATCAAATAGGCGAAATTCTTTTCAAACTATTACCTGCGGGCAGTATTTCGGGAGCACCTAAAAAAGAAACAGTGAGAATCATCCAACAAGCGGAATCTTACGATCGCAATTTCTATACGGGTGTTTGTGGAGTGTTTGATGGGGAGAGCCTGGACTCGGGAGTGATGATTCGATTCATTGAGAATCAAGGGGGTCAATTGGTCTATAAGAGTGGGGGTGGTATTACTTCATTCAGCAAAGCCGAGAGTGAATATCAGGAGATTATTGACAAGGTGTATGTTCCGGTTTAAAGAATGGCCGACCATTTGCATGGCCAGCCATTTCACACCATGAAACTATATAAATACTTATCTAATTTTCAATTTCAAATTGAATAGTTCGGCAAAGTCCCGAACTGTTTCTATCATTTCTGGCTCAGCTCCAAGAACATTCCAGTTGATTCTTACTTGTGTTCCCAATTCCTGCTCCTTGCCTATGAATCGAAACAAATCGAATAAAACTTTCAAGGTAGAAGTCCCAAACTTGCTCAATTGAAGGTTTAATTCTCCACTACCCTTGATTCTGAGACCATATTTAAAGTCTCCCAACACCTGACTATAGAAAAGACTCATATTTTTCCTGGTTGAGGTACCTTTAATTGTCAGGCAGTTTGCTCTTTTGTCATACTTCACGAAGGGAGTGGTTGATGTTGGCTCGATGATGTCCTCTGCAACTATGGAGTAGATTGCAGGATTTAGTTTATAATTGATTGCGCTTATCATTGTCTTGTCTTTTTATAGGTTCAACCAATTATTTAGAAGCTAATAAACCACCTTTACTGCCTGCATTCAAACGAATAGTAATCGTTCCTTGTACAGTCGGACGCATTGCTCGTACTCCTAATCCGGCACCAATTTTAATCTGTTGAATAGGCGCAATACTCGTTAATATACTAGGTGTGATCACGAAGTTTTCTCCATTGCTCACTCCTGTTCTTACATTAAAGCCTAAGTCAACGAAGTAGCCTGATACTACCGGGTAAGTGAAGTATGCTCCGTAAAACTCTTTTTCGTAATTCCATGGTGTGGCTCCTTCTGGTGCAGTTCCCTCTACAGCCTTCTGAAAGAAGCCTCCAACCTCAATTCCTGCTTTGCTATTAAAACCCACTGAAGTACCTACCTTAGGTCCTACTTCTGTTTGCTCAACATAACTGTTAAGTGATAAATCCTGACTGAATGCTACAGTGGTCAATACTACTAGTGCAAATGTTGTGAATATAGTTTTCATGGTTTCTTTTGTTTTAGTTACAAGACAAAATTGCCACGACAACCATCCGAAAACGAGAGAGAATCACTGAATTGGATAATCACGTGAGAGTCCCAAAAAGGCTGCGGGGAACAACCAAGGGCTTCACTTAGAAATCTAGTTAGGTACTTTACCTACAAGCAGGAGATACGCGTTGTGAATAACACAATCAACCTATCTTGAAGCTTATTCCTTCCAAAAATTGCGGTGTATCTTAAAGAGTTGAGATCTCTTCCTTTTGGAAAATAGGTTCTTAACAAGCCCATGATACACTTCTATGGAATCCCCTGATAGCGCTATTACCACTATTAATAAGGTAAGCTCTACCTTATAGTTATAATTTTCAAAATAATATAAGGACATAATGGAGATTGATGCCACCAGAATCAATTGTACAACTTTGGTAATTCCATCGTACCAATTGGGTAGGGCTCCATAAATCCACTTGAAACAAAATACGATGATTAGGCAGCCGAGGATTCCAATCATAGTACCATATGAGCCTGGCATATATTCGATGTAATCTTCTTCCAGAATCATGGATACCGTATTGGCATGAATGACTCCTCCAAACATATCCGGCTCCGATTTGCCTACATAGTTCTTATTTAAAGGGGTGAAATAAAGATCTTGCCGGGTGTTTTTATCACCTAAGTATCTACCCAAAAAACACATGATCACCACCTTGTCTTTGAGCAAATCCTCTGTAAAGCTCTCATTGAATACTTCATGAATATCCAATGCGAAGTACCGAGTCCCAAAAGAAGACATACCATAATCCATTACATTTCCTTTGTAATTAATGGTCTCAATCAAATTTCCACGGTCTAGAAACACCTGTGTGGCTTCAGGGTCCTTATACTGCGCCAATTTTACGGCAAAAGCCAATTGCTCCTCTTCTATACCTTTCACCCTGGCTCTTAGCACCAGTTCCCGACAAAACTTAACATCGTCTTGATTCTCTGCATCTGTCAATAAATTCACAAAACCGAAATCCGCGTTTCTGGCCAAATTTTCAGTGGGAATTACCAGGGTATCAAAACCGTAATCTTTGCTATCGTCCAAAACCGGCAATCTCAG
>CEPX01027425.1_pt1 | contig 13871 bp, 19 predicted proteins | sample 361361 | NCBI WGS metagenome assembly CEPX01 (sample SAMEA2619974, study PRJEB7988) | marine metagenome | biome: marine biome (ENVO:00000447); feature: mesopelagic zone (ENVO:00000213) & marine oxygen minimum zone (ENVO:01000065); material: "saline water (ENVO:00002010), including plankton... | reverse complement strand
TATGGTATTCAAGATGCTGGTACAAACTGTAAAGCGATAAGCCCTAGAACCATCGTAACGGCTGGTGCTTTCTTAGCTTGGATGGGTGAAAACTCTTTCTTTATCTTTGATGGTTCAGTCAAAGAAATACCATGTGAAGTACATGACTATATATATGACAATATAAACTACACTTATAGACCAACATCCTGTGCTGGTCATAACTCTAACTATAATGAAATGTGGTTTTTCTTCCCAACTGGCACTTCTTTAGTACCTAATAAATATGTCATCTGGAACTATGTTGATAATGTCTGGTCTATTGGTTCAATGGATAGATCCTGTTGGATAGACCAAGGTGTTTTTGATTTACCGATTGCTTGTGATAGCAATGGTAATGTCTTTGAACATGAAAGCGATGTTGCTTTAGTTAACTCTGAGAATGTTGGTATTCAAGTACCTTTCTGCGAAACAGCTCCAATAGAAATTGGTATGGGTGATAACTATGTGCAGTGCAGTCAAGTTTTACCTGATGAAGAAGCTACGACCTTACCAGGTGTTGCAATAAGTTTTAAAGGTAGGTTTACTCCACTTGGCCCTGAAACAAACTTTGGCACATTTACATTTGATAATGATGGTTATACCGATGCCAGATTTACCGCTAGACAAGTTAAAATGAAAGTTACAGGTGATGGTTCACAACCATTCCAAGTTGGTAAGATTAGATTAGACGTTAAGAAAAGAGGTAAGAGATAATGTCAAGAAGAGCACTTCGTAAACCTCTACTCAAGTTTGATTCTGATTACCAAAATTATTTAGTCTCTGAAATAGAATACCGAGATGGTTTATCTTTTAAGAAAGGTGAGCGAATAGAAGTAGGTGGCGGAGATCAAACAGAATTAGTATTAGTAAGCCCAAATGGAACAAAATATAAAGTTAGTGTCGCAGATGACGGAACTCTCTCAGCCACAGCAACAGTCTAAAATACTAGAGCCGTGGGAGATAGAGTGGCAAAGGTGTAAACCTTGGATAGAGCAAGCGGTCAAACATCAAGATATGTATAGTATCGAGGATGTAGAAGAACAAATCCGTAAGGGCATTTTTGCTTTATGGCCTGGCAAAAATAGTGCTATAATAACGGAGATAGTTGTCTTTCCCCAGATTAAGACACTTAACATACTGTTCTGCGGGGGAGATTATTCAGAACTACAATCAATAGTTGACACTTCTATTGAACAGTTTGCCAAACAATTAGGAATTAAACGCCTCTACGGTGGGGGCAGAAAAGGATGGCTTAGAAAGCTAAAAGGCAAAGGCTGGAAAAGCGAATATTTAATAAGTAAAGAATTATGAGCAAAGGAAAATCAACAACAACAACAACCACTGATCCAGCAATCGCAGCAATGCAAACAGACCTATATGATAGAGCTAAAGGCATTGCAGCTTTACCTTTTACACCCTACACAGGAGCAAGAGTTGCAGGATTTAATCCAGACCAATTAGCTGGCTTTGATGCAACTAGAAATATGTTTGGTCAATCAATGGCTCTTGATCCTAGAGGTCAATTAGCTGGTATGGGCCAAGCACCATTAGACATAAACTCTTTTTATAATCCATTCCAAGAACAAGTTATAGATAATGCTATGGCTGACTTAAATAGAGGGAGACAATTACAAATACAATCAGATCAAGATGCAGCCATCGGCAGAGGTGCTTTTGGTGGATCTCGTTCAGCAGTCTTAGAAGCAGAAACAAATAGAAACTTTGCTGATAGAGCAGGTAATCTTGCAGCTAATTTAAGACAACAAGGTTTTGATAGTTCTGTTGCTAATGCTATGGCAGACAGAAACTTTCGTTCTGGTATTAACCAAGGTTTACTTAGTGACCAGTATAGAAACTTAGGTTTACTATCTGGTATTGGTGCACAACAACAAGGCTTACAACAAGGAGCTATGGATGCAGGTTACAACGAGTTCTTGAGAGCTATTAACTTTCCTAAAGAACAACTTGGTTTGCTTGCTCAAGGTGTTAGTGCATTGCCTAATCAACAATCTACAACACAAAGCTATAAACCTGGTTTTGGTGACTTTTTAAGTGGTGCTGCTGGTTTAGCAGGCTCTATGTATATGGGTGGATTTAACCCGTTTGGACTTTTTAAAACTTAGAAAAAAATGACTCCATTAGAAAAATTTAATTTAATGATACAAGGTGGTTACAACCCTATGGGTGGTGGTATTAACACCAATCAAATGAATGACTTTATTGCTGCTGGTTTCAGAAAACCTTTTGATAACAAACCAGTAATGCAAAATCTTTTTAATACACAACAATTTAGTCAAAATGTTGAAGATAAAAAACAAGCAGACCAAAGACTTAAAAACCAACAGCTTGGTAATTTTCTTTTGGCTTTTAGTGATACTTTAAGAGGTGTTAATCCAGCTCAAGGTGTTTTACAAAGACAAGAAATATTTCAACAACAAGCAGATGAAAGAAAAGCTGAAGCTAACCAACAAAATTTAATTACTAATGCTGTTGCTATTGCAAAAGAAGCTGGTGCTACACCCGAACAAATAGAGCTTATTAAAGGCAACCCACAGCTAGCTATGAGTGTTGCTCAATCGTCTTTTGACCAAAAAACAAACAAATTACCTACAAGTGTTGAAGAATTTCAGTTTGCACAAGAAAATCCTGAATTTGCAGAGTTTTTAAAGTCTAAAAAAGGCCCACTTGTAAACATAGACTCATCTACTAAACAATTTGAGCAAGAATCAGCTAAACTTGCAATTGATACTGTTAAAGAGGAAAGAAAAAATGTTGCTGCTGGCAGGGATATTGATGATAGATTATTAGTGTTAGAAAAATCTATTGATAATGTTGATACAGGAGCTTTAGAAGAACTCAAATTACCATTTAAAAAACTAGGTGCTGCTTTAAATATTCTACCAGCCGATGAGCTCGAACAATTAAACCAACAAGAATTATTTCAAAGTTTTACAGGATATATAATTCCTAGAATGAGAGTTGTGGGTTCAGGTGCTACATCTGATAGAGAAATAGAATTATTCAAATCTGCTGTACCTACTATTGGCAATACAAAAGAAGGTAATAAACTTTTGATTGGTGGTTTAAGAGCAATTACAAAATATAATAAAGAAAGACTAAGATTGATGGAAAATTATGTAAATAAAAAGAAAACAATATTTGGTTTTGAAGAATTTGCTGATGCAGAATTAGGGTCTTTATACAAATCTTTCAATTCTCCAGATGAGTATGAAAATTTAGTTAAAAACCAAAAAATAAAAGAAGGAGATTTTGTTTATAACGGTGTTACTGGTCAATTTATAATTATTGATAAAGAAGATATTAAAGCAGCTTACGAATAATGGCATTACCAAAAGAAAGAAATTACAAAACAAATGAAGATGCTCCATCTAATGTAGGAGCTAATCTAGCACGAACAACTTTAGGACAAGGCTTGTTGTTTGGTTTTGGTGATGAAGTAGAAGCCTTTACAAGATCATTGCTAGAAAATAAAAGTTATGAAGAGCTATTACCTGAAATAAGAGGACAAATAAAACAATTTAGAGAAGATTCTCCTGTAGCAGCTTATAGTTCTGAAATTTTAGGAGCAATACCATCAACTATTGCAACAGGTGGGGCAGGTATTTTAGGAAAATTAGGGCTCAAAGGAGCAGGAAAGATTGCAGCAACCCAAGGTGGTGTTTATGGGGCTGGTGCTGGTGAAGATTTAGAAAGTAGAGTTAAAGGTGCAGCTTTAGGTTCAGTTTTAGCAGGAACAACTCAAAAAGTAGCAGATAAGATTTTACCTAAAGCAACTCCAGAAGCAAAAAAATTAAAAGAACTTGGAGTAAATGTTACACCTGGACAAAGAGTTAAAGGCAGCAATGTTATGGGTGATGTTGTTGGTCAAATGGAAGAAGGTTTAACAACATATCCAGGTGTTGCAGGGCCAATTCAAAAAGCAAGATTAGACAGTATGAAGGATTTTAATAGAGCTGTTGTAAATAAAGTTTTAGATCCATTAGATGTAAAAGTTCCAGCTTCAATCAATAGCGGTGATGAATTAGCAATGTTCATTAAAGACACCATGGACACTAAATATGATGAAGTTTTAGGAAGTATGAAATTAAAAGCTAATAAATCTTTGAATAATGACATAAATAACATACTACAAAACTCAACAGCAAATGAAGTTGATTTATCTTCTATTACAAAAACTATAAATAAAAAAGTTTTACCATTTTTGAAAGATGGCGAAAACTTAGATGGTAAAGATTTAAAAAGGCTTGAGTCAACTATAAATAATGAAGTTGTAAAATTTAAAAATGCAGTTGGCACACAAATTAATGCAAAAGAAACATTAGAAGAAGTTTTAGACAGAGTAAGAACAGAAATAAATTTACAGAATCCAGGAACAGAGTTGAATAAAGTCAACGCAGTTTATAGTAATGTAAAACCAATTTACAAAGCTATAAGCAGAGGAAATGCTAGAGTAGATCAAACATTTTCTCCAGCTCAATATAGACAATCATTAATGCAAAATGATATTACTGCTAATAAACTAAAAACTATAGCTGGAGATAGGCCAACATCAGAATTAATAAATTTATCTGAAAAAGTCATTGGGCCGACTTTAGGAGACTCAGGAACAGCAGCAAGACTTTTAATGCAGGATGTAGCTTCATCACCAATATCAACAGTTTCTAAAAAGTTTGCTGTGCCTGGTATATTATCAGATTTAGCTTATTCACAAGTACCCTTAGTTCCTGGAAATGTAACTCCTTTACAGCTTTTGATTGAAACTCCAAGTTCAGTATTAACTAAACCGTTACCAGCATACTCTGGCATAATTTCACAAAACGAAGAGTTACAAAAGTTATTAGACTCAATGAAATAATGTCAACTTATAAAGTAGGGCGGTCTGGCGAACATTTAGCTGCCTACTTCCTACTCCAATACTTTGACGAAATCTTTGAACCCAACCCAACAGCTAGATACGATTTCTTGGTTATGAAAGATGACATCCCATACAAGATCCAAGTTAAAACATCTGAGTCAACCTTCCATCACAGAAACAAAGAATTGGTTAGATGGGATATTAAGAAGAGAGTCAACAGAATTAAGAAAGACTACAACGAAAACGAAGTAGATATATTTGCTTTCTGTTATCTGCCCTATGACCAAATAGAGTTCCAACCTAACAGAAACTTAACTGCTACCTGGCAGAAAGAATTAGACTACATCAAAGAAGTAAACCCTAGAAAATCCCTAGAAAGATCAATCACTATTATAAATGCGTTGAAAGAAAACGACATTTAGTTTATTGATACAACCTGATAACAACCAAAGAAAATGAGGTCTTTTTTTTGGCTGATTTCTGGGCTTAAAGTTACTGAATCACAGTGCTTTTAAGGAATGGGTCGCAGGTTCGAATCCTGCAGGGCTCACCATAATTTCCCAGTTTTCTCTCGAAAACTTGACCTGATTTTCAATATTTTGTTATCATAAATATACGCTATGTTTCTATTTTGTTCACGGTAAAACTAGAGCAAAATACAACCACAGCACAACCAGAGAGAGAGAAAATGAAATTTAAAAGAGATAACAAAGACTCAAACATACTTATATATCCATCGTGTTATACCTTTGCCTACATCATCAATGGCAAAAGAAAACAAAACAAGTTAGCTGACATCAATACACCTATTGAAGCTGTCAGAATTAAAGCAGCCAAACATCATGCCTTGGTATTAGAAGGTATAGATCCTTTTGGTAAATCAAATAATAAAATTATGACAGTGCAAACTTTCGCTGACTCATGGTTTAAATATTTAGAAAAAACTAAGGGCCTGAAAAGTAGAAAGTCTTTTGAAAATATATACGACAACTACTTAAAAAAAGTCTTTGGCTCAAGAGATATAAAAACTATTACCCACCAGGAAGTTAAGGATTGGTTCTATGATATTGATAAACAAAGCATGGCTAATAAATCTTTAATGGTGTTCAAAAAGGTGTTCAATGAAGCAAAGGCTTCTGAATACACAGAGAAATATCCTTTCAACCTGGTTAAGAAATACACTGAAAGTATTAGAGAAAACTACTTAACACAAGACCAGCTTGTAGAGGTTATAAAGGAACTAAACAGCCGATATGAAATACATCGTAAAAGAGTATCAGTAGATTTTATTTGGGCTTGTATCTTAACAGGAGCAAGGTCTGCTTCTGAAATAGGTAATGCTAAATGGAGTGACTTCAAAGGAGATAGGATCGTTTTAAACGAACATAAGACCGCAAACAAAACAGGTGATAAGCGTGTCATTTATCTTAATGCTCAATCACAAAAGATAATAGAGCGACAACCTAGAACCAATGGCAAAAGACATGAATATATCTTTGCGATTAAAACACCTTATCGTATGTGGAAAAACATTAGAGCAAAGTTTGGTTTAGATCACATTACACTACACGATCTAAGACATAGTTTTGCCAGTCATTGTATTTCGTTTGAGAAGATGACACTGAAAGAAGTGGGCGATTTGTTAGGACACAAATCAACCCAAACTACAAATAGGTATGCTCACCTATTAGAAGAAACCACCATTGATAACATCAATAGGATGGGTAAGTTTCACTCTAAGTTCTTTTAGCTTTAAACTTTTCTATCAAAAAGTGCTTGTTTGCTCTAAAGTATTCAAGCACTGATCCATATGGTTCTTCGTTGTAATACTTAATTTTGTTTCTGTTACAGTCATAAAATTTTTGTGTAACAAACTCTCTAAACAATCCCTTCATCTTTATACCTCTCTTTTAAATCGGCTTCATTTTCTTTTAGCCATTCATCGTAATCTAAAATTATCTCACCTACATTTTGCTGGTAGTAGAAAAGATATTGCTTATCTAAAAAGATTTCCCAATCTATTTTTTCACAATCAATATTTTTGCTTGTTAAGGGTTTGCCGTTTGGATCTACATTATAAGTATGCTGCAATTCTAGCTCTATATAATGTATGGCTTTTTGCAGGTCTTTAATATGATCTTTTCTTTTACCCTTTTTACCAGACCTGGTAATGTATTTAATACTGTTCCCAAGACACCAACTAATGTTGTTCTTGATAATATATTCTATTGGTTGAGCTCTACCTTTGTAGTGACTGCCACCAACCTGTCGCTCTGTTGCAAGCTCTCTGTTAGCTTTGTTCCACTCTTCTGGTGTAACTTTATCAATACTCATATTTGTTTCTCCTATTAAAATTCATTATGAGTTTTTTCCTCTTACTACTTGATATTACTTCTTTTTTTTCATAAAGTGAACAAATAGAGAACATTTAAGTATTACTAATACATATAAGGAAAAATAATGAAAGACCGAAATTTCATAGATCAAGGACAACTAGCAGAGCGTTGGAAGCGAAGTGAGCGTACATTAGAGAACTGGCGTTCAAGAGGTATTGGAATCCCATATTACAAAATCGGTGGCAAAGTGCTGTACGATTTTGATGATGTGACAGCTTACGAGAGCGAACAAATACAGCAACCTATTAATAAGGAGTAGTTATCTCGCACTCAATAGTGTCGCCTTCAGGGTTTGATAAGCTCTGGAGCAAGTGTCCAGCTAGTGCAACACTGAGTAGTAAAGCTCCGTATGTTGCCAGCGAGGCGACCGTAAGTGGTAGTGCTTGTCACTGGATGGCTGAGAAAGTTTTGAAACAAGAGTTGATAGACTTAGATCCAACAGAACACTTTGTTGGACAGAAATATAAGGATGGAGACATAGAAGTAACAATAGATGAAAAGTTAGTAAAGAAAGCACTAGCCTATTCAAACTATGTTTTCAAAAAGCAAGAGGAGATGGAAGCTGAAATGTTGATTGAAGAAAAACTTTATGTGCATGAAGTTAACGATCATTTATTTGGTACAGCAGATATTATTCTCATTGGTAAAGACAAGATAAGCCTGATTGATTTGAAGTCAGGTAAGTGGCCAGTAGAGGTCATAGATAACGGACAGCTAAAGATATACACCCTAGGGGCGGTAGCAAGGTGGGGTGGAGATTACCAATATGAAAATGTTATTTTTCAAAACGGTAAAGCTAAAGAAACAACTCTTGATCTGCATGAACTTGTAGATTGGGGTTTAGGATATTTGAAAGACTGTGTTGATGCAGCTCTGGAAAAAAATCCGAAAGAAGTAGTAGGGCAACAGTGTTTGCTCTGCAAGGGTAAGACTTATTGTAAGTCTTATAATGATTTTACAGAAAATGGAGGAAAGATTTTATGGAAACCAACCCGATAATTACGATGGATGGTCGTGACATATTTGAACATGACCTTACACACGAAAGCCGACCTGTCGTGCAAGACTTGGTAGGAGTATTGCAAGAAAAGCAAAGCCTTATGGCTGAAGCACAAGAAGCAGCTAAGAAAGTAGCTCACTTCAATTCATTACTAAAGAATGAAGCCTTGTTAGTTGAAAAACTAAAACCAATGCTTCCTGAAGTAAAAGAAGTTGAGGAAGATAAAACTGCTACTGGCATAATAGGAAAGGAGTCTAAGTAATGGCTTTTTCATTAGCTGATATAAAAACTAAAGCTACTTTAAAACCACCAAGAATATTAATTCATGGCAAACCTGGAGTTGGTAAAACAACTATCGCTTCAGAGTTTCCTGAACCAATATTTCTTATGACCGAAGATGGTCTAGGTGTGATTGATGTAGCACATACTGATTTATTAAAAAATTATGATGACATAATTGAAATACTAAAATCATTACTTGCAGAAGATCATAAATATAAAACTTTGGTTATTGATTCATTGGATCATTTAGAACCAATTATTTTTGATAAGACTTGTAAGGTTGAAGGTTTCAAAGACATCAATGAACCTGGTTATGGTAAAGGTTTCAGTTTAAGCCTGAAATACACTAGGGAAATAATTGACTTACTAAATCAATTACGAGAACAAAAAGGCATGATTATCTGTATGTTAGCTCATTCAGTAATCAAGCGTTTTGAAGATCCTACCTCAGAAGCTTACGATAGATATGAGATTAAATTAAATGCCAAGCATGGTTTTTTATATTTAGAAGTCTCAGACATCGTTGGCTTTGCTGATTTCAAAACTGGAACAGTTGTGGAAAAAAGCAGAGGTGGCGAAAGGACTCGCGCTGTTTCTACTGGACAGCGAGTTCTGCACGTTGAAGAACGTCCTGCGTTCTTAGCGAAGAATAGATATAGCTTACCTGCTGAGTTACCGCTCAAATGGGATGCTATTAAAAAAGCCATTAAAAACAACTGATGTTTTTTCGTATGAAAATTCATTGGATTCTTAATGGTTAAATATTGTTAGATAAATAATGGGTAAACCGAAACCAATCGACATTCCTAAGACTCTTATGAGAGTGCGAAGAACTTTGCAAAAAGTTTTAGACGATCCAAGAGCAACTTACGAATTAGATACGATTTATCCAGTCGGTGTAACTGAGAGCATTGAGGAGACTATTGAGGGATTAGATAACACTATCGAATACATCAATGATCCTCGCTCCTACACTGGTTAATAAATAGGAGAAAAGCAAATGGCAGATTTGTCAAAACATTTCGAGGGTGGGATTAAAGAACCTACTGACGACAGACCTCAACTTGAAGAGGGAAGATATAATTTAGTTTATAGCCACACAGAACATAAGCCATACCAAAATGGTGGTTCTGGTCTGAAGTTACATTTTAAAGTGGAAGATACCAACATAACAGTTGGAGCATTGTTCACGGTGGAAGGTAGCGAGAAAGCAAAACAAGTTGCTGAAAAGAGTTTGTATCTGTTAGCGAAAGCAGCAGGTATTGATAACTTTTCCGATACAGACCTCCTTGCAGGTAGAACTGTAAGCTGTGATCTCAAAAGAAACGATAATGGTTATTTAGAAATAGATGACAATTATGGATCTAATTGGGAAGCAGCAATTCTTCCTGGTGTTGGAAAAGATACACCTAAAGTTGCAGAAACTAAAACTGAAACTGAAGGTGATAATGCTGCGTGGTAGAAGATAACTACCCCAGCTTGTGTCAATGTGGTCGCCCAGCATTGCCATTCCTCGTAATAAAAGGCGAAGGGCGATTTGTATATGGAGCGTGTTCAATGGAACATCAAAAAGAAATTAATAAAGGTGAGCTTGTGAGAAATATCGCAAGAGTTTCTGATGCTGGTGTGGAATACGCTCTAACAAATTTGAAAGATACTTTTTACGAAATAATAAAGAAAGAGAAAACAGGACAAATGAATCAGTGGTCAAGAGAGAGTAAGTTAGCATTTGTAAAAGATGCGGTCAGACATTTTCTTAACCACCAAAATTATGTGGCGGAGACAGGAGAATTAAAACCTAAAGAGAATGAAATTAGACCAATACTTTGATGGCGGCATAAAATTAGACAACTCAATTAAATTTGCTCAAGATAGCAATACTGTTGATGATCTTCTTAATGCAATGCGTGACTTTGGTTTACGTGTTGATTTTTTAAAAGAAGGTTCACTACAAAGAGTGGGTGTTAATGCTATTGGTGGCCAAAGACCTGATAAGTCAGGCGAGACTAGCGGATGGTATATCTATCATCAAATCAATCCAGACTATGCTTGTTGTGTCTATGGTAATTGGCGAACAGGTGAAGAAAAGAAATTCTTTACAGGCTCAACGGCAAGTCTATCTAAACAAGAACAAAAACAACTATATGCAAAACTAGAAGAAGTTAAGGCAAAAGCTGCCGAAGATAAAGCAAGGAAGCAAGAAGAAACTGCTGAATACGTTAAAGATAAATTTAGTAAGGCAGACCAAGTAACAGCACACCCATATTTGAAAGCAAAACAAATAGGATCTTATGGCATTAAAGAAGCCAATGGTAATTTATTAATACCAATGTATCGGCTACACCCTGAAACAAAAGAATTAGATTTACGCTCTGTGCAATACATAATGTCTGATGGTCAGAAAAGATTTGCGAGTGCAGGAGAAACTAAAGGTAGTTTCTTTTTAATTGGCACAGACCTAGCTTCAATTAGCCAGGTAGAAAAAATTGCAGTAGTCGAAGGTTATGCAACTGCTTGTAGTGTTTATGAAAGTTGCAACATTCCAGTCTTGGTTGTGTTCTCAGCAAATTTTTGTTTAGAAGCCTTAACTAGATTTAGGAAGATTTATAATGGTCAATTTATTTTGGCACTTGATAATGATGATTCAGGTGTTGGCCAAGACCGAGCAAAAGAGGTTCAGTCTGCAATATTTAACTGTATTACACGAATACCCTCTGTAAAAGGCGATTATAATGACTTATTTTTGGAGTTTGGAGCTGAGAGAGTCAGAAATGAGCTGTATCAAACGGGATTCCAAATCCGAGGGTTTAGTATTCGTGACTTACAGGGAAAGCCCTTAGAACGTGAATATGTAGTCAATGATTTGATCCCAAAAGAAGTTGCAGGAGTTTTTGCTGGTTTGGGTGGGATTGGCAAATCTGGATTGCTGTTAGACTTGGCTTTGAAGGTAGCAAGTGGTCAAGGTCGGTGGCTCAATCAACCAATTATGTCAGGTGGTGATGTAGTTTTTTTAACAGGTGAAGATTCACAAGACGAAATACATCATAGGCTACATTCACTAGATCCAAATGAAAAAAGATTTGGTTATCCGAATAATGTTTTTGTCTACTGCGTTCCTGATGCTTCTCCGATTAATATTATTGCGGAAGATAATCAAGGTTTAAGAATTACAGATGCAGGGTGGTCACTGCAAGAGGAGTTGATGTCTTTTCATTCTCTAAGTCTCCTTATCATCGATCCCTTGAGTAGTTTCTGCTCTGCATCTGTATCTTCTTCAAATGAAGTCGGTCAACTCTGGGGAACTTATGTTGCTGGTTTGGCCAAGAAAACAAATAGTGCGGTGATTACTTCCCACCATATGAGTAAGTCAGCGTTTAGTGCTAGTGATGCTTTTGGTTTTAGAGCAAGTATTAGAGGGGCTTCGGCAATCGTTGACTCGGCAAGGTGGGCGGCAGTTTTAACTCATGTCAAAGAAGATTTAGCTGAAGAGATATGTTTAGAAAATGATGTTGAGCCAGATATAAATAGAGTAGCTCAATTTGCTATGGTTAAGTCTAATGGTAAAGCAGACTTCACGCCTAAAACATTATTTAGAAAAGATGTTATCCTTGAGCCTATTGAAGCTAATAAAATAAGAGAGGATTGGTAAATCAAAGTTTTAAGTTTGTTTGATGGTATGAGCTGCGGTCAGATAGCTTTAGATCAGCTCGGCATACCTGTCGAAAAATATTATGCTAGTGAGATAGATAAGTATGCTATCCAGGTAACACAAGCTAATTATCCTAACACTATACAAGTGGGTGATGTTACCAAGTTAGATCCTAAAGATTTTGCAGATGTTGATTTAATCATGGGTGGTAGTCCTTGTCAGGGATTTTCTTTTGCAGGTAAGCAGTTGGCTTTTGATGATCCTAGATCGGCATTGTTTTTTGAATTTATTCGTTTGCTCAAAGCAATTAAGCCAAAATATTTTTTATTAGAAAATGTGAGAATGAAGAAAGAGTTTTTAGATATTATTTCGCAAGAAGTATCTAAGTGTTACCCAGAAATAGCTTTTGGCATAGAACCCCTTCTTATAAACAGTTCTCTTCTGAGCGCTCAATCAAGACAAAGGTATTATTGGACTAATATACCTAACATACAGCAACCAGAAGATAGGGGTATTGTTTTGAGAGATATATTAGAGACAGAGCCAGAAAATTTTACCAAGATGTCTGATAAGTTTGCTAAAAGACAAAAAGGCAGAAAGTGTTTAATTGATTACACAAAAGAAAAAGCCAGTAATTTGTCAGCTATGGAATATGTCAAGAATGGTAGACAAGGCGATTACTTAGCTTGTGATTATGATGGCAAACCCAAACAAGTTGGTGTGGCACAAACAACTACTCAAAAAAAGATTGAAAGAAACAAAAGAAATTTAGATGAAAAGGCAGTTCCGCTTTTAGCATCAACATATAAAGGTATTGGCAATAATGGAACAACTTTAGTTCCTAATAAGCCAAAACAAGTTGGTGTTGCTGCCGACATAAATGGTCACGATATTTTAAAAAGAGTTTATAGCCCAGAGGGTAAGTCTCCGACATTAAATACTATGGGTGGTGGTAACAGAGAGCCAAAGGTGGTAGTTCAATCTTATAGAGAAGTTAGAACAGACGAAGCTAAGAAAATGCGTAGAATGGTAAGGCAAAAAACAGGAAAAGATCACACCCCTTATAGAGCAAAGGAATTAAAGCCTAGAAAAGACGGTAAAGTTGGAACGGTCACTCCTAGCCTTAATAAAGACCACGAAATAAGTATTGAAAAGTCACACCCAATCAAAGCAAACTATTACAAATCATCAAGAGCTAACTTTGAAAACGATACGAGTAAGGGTGGTAAGTTTTCAGCAACAGGTGTTCAGCAAGAAGATTTAACCTGGCGAAAGCTAACACCTTTAGAGTGCGAAAGGTTACAGACAGTGCCAGATAATTATACTAATCATGTGTCTAATACACAGAGATATAAAATGTTAGGTAATGGTTGGACTGTCGAAGTTATTAAACATATTCTAAAATACATAAATGGTAAGAAAAGCTAAAACAGTTAATACTTATAGATCAGCGACACCAGGAAGAGGTAAAAAAACTTCTCTGGGTAGAAATAATGTTGGACATTCAACCATGAATAAGAACATGAAAAGAAGTTGGAAGAAATATCGAGGGCAAGGTTAATTTAGAATTAGTCTAATTACAATTATGGCAGGTAAAGGATCAGATCAAAGACCAAGACAAATCTCAGACGAAGAGTTTAAAAATCG
>CEPX01186545.1_pt1 | contig 13881 bp, 31 predicted proteins | sample 361361 | NCBI WGS metagenome assembly CEPX01 (sample SAMEA2619974, study PRJEB7988) | marine metagenome | biome: marine biome (ENVO:00000447); feature: mesopelagic zone (ENVO:00000213) & marine oxygen minimum zone (ENVO:01000065); material: "saline water (ENVO:00002010), including plankton... | reverse complement strand
CTCTATATTATTCTTTTTGCTTATTTCCATAGGTAAATATACTAGAAGATTTACCTTTGATTAAATCTTTATTAAAGCCACGATTCTTAGTTTGAGAGCTTATAACTTTAAATTTTTTAAGCTCTTCTTCTGTTGGCTCTTCGCTATCTTTCCAACGAATTTGATAGCCATATATTACTATATCTTCATCAACAGGAGTTCCACCTAAATTGTCAATCCAATGTTGTTTGAAAAGCTCCCATGTGGGAAACTTTTTTTGCGTATCTGCGGTAAGGCTAAGGGATTGATCTGAGCTCATTATTTTTTGGTGGAATTCTTCAGCTAAACGGAGTCTTTCAACTCTTTTTTGTTCTACTCTATTACTTTTATTTAATAAAAGATATCGTAAATATTGATGTTCATCTTCTTCAATAGAATATATGGATACATATTTTTGTGCTTCTTCATTCCATACTCTGGCAGGTGGAGATTTTCTATCTACTTTCATTCTCTTACTACTTTACTTTCGCCAGTTTTCATATCTAAGACAATAACTTTGCCTGAAATTTTTCGCATTATAACTGTTTCAATATAGTCATCTAAAGCAATACCATTAAACTTTTCCCAAAGCTCAGTCTTATCATTATATGTAATATACATTATAGTTCCTCTATATTTCTCTAAACAGCAAATGATTCTCCGCATCCACAATGAGATCGTACATTGGGATTATTTACAGAAAACCCTGCTCCCATTAACCCTTCGGCATAGTCGATTGTTGATCCAGTTAAGTAAATAAGGGATTTTATATCAACCATAAGAGTTAAGCCTTTATCTTTATAAATTTTATCTCCATCCTGTGGTTGATCAAACCCTAATTGATATTGCATCCCACTACAACCGCCACCTCGAACTTTAACTCTTAGACCATAGTCATCTCCATAGTCTTCTGTATCTAAAAGCTCGATTACTTTAAGACGAGCTTCTTCGGTGATTTTAATCGCCATAACTGTCTCTCGCTATATCATCTTCAAGAGAATATTCTGCTTCTACATTATCACGAGCTTCATATTCTTCACGTGAAATTCGTCTTGAAGTAATTCTTTCTTTCTGAAAGCCAGGTGAAAGTTCTTGTTGACCCCTATCGCCTCTTACAGGTTTAATTAAATGAACAGGAGTATTCATAAACTTTTCATACTCTTCGTCAGTAAGCTTTTCTCTAAGCCTCTCTCTTACAGTATTACCAAAGTTTACTCGCTCTTGTCCTTTAATGTCATCTTCCTGACGATTTACTAACGCCCTAACACTTTCTGCAATATCTTCGTGTTCTGTAATGCAATAAAGAGTTTCTTCGTCATTTGAGACGACAAGATAGTATCCATCTAGTTCATATTTCTCATAATCTTCAAGATTAGGAACTAGAAGCATGGATTCTTCCATGTTTTCGTCATCTATCCAAATTATTTTAGCCATCCGATACTCTCTCCTATTCAACCATTTTCATCAGTCGTCTTGACCTGATAAGTCAAGGCTATTCCATGTCCCATCTGTGATGATAATATCTGCATTACAATCATCACATGTAACCTCAACTGGATGCATTAGTTGTACACCTGTTGTCTGACTTCCGTTATCAGGATAATACCATATCTCTTCATCACGAGGAATTGGTTCAATGTCTAGATTCTTTCCGCCACAAATTGGGCAGAACTGAATATCTTTACTCATTTATTTCTACAGTCCTAAATACAGTTTCTAATGTAACCGACTTATTTTCGCTATGAGCCACAACACCGTAACTTACATATGCCTCTTCACCGATACATATATCTCTTTCGATTTCTTCTGAGCCGAAATGGCCATGACCATTGTCATAGTTACTAGTTCCTACTTTCCTTAACATCCAGCATGTAGCTGCATGGCCTTTTATTTCTAATGGACTAGGAAGTAATCTACTAGCATTAGAAAGAGTTTCTTTATCAGTAGCCATAATGTCTCCAAGAGCGAAAGGCCCTAGGATTTCTCCCAGGGCCATCTCACTTTATTCGTCACTATTACCTTGCTTGTAATAGTCTTGTAGCATCTTGCGTATTGTGGGTAAACCCCAAATACACAATGCTACTAATGCGGCACTAAAACCAATAGCCCACATATTATTCTCCTGTTGTCATGAGAAGACTCATGCCATCAGCGCCAACTACACGTGGCATAATACCATCCCACTTCTCACGCATCATCTCAATCTGCTTGAGCTTTAATACGTCAGGTGCATCAGCCAACGCCTTAGCCATAAGAGCAATAGCTTCCGCTTCACCCTTAGCAGCTACAACTGCTTGTTCGGCTTGTGCCGTCACAATACGAACACGCATCTCTTCTGTCTTAGCCAGCTGTTCTGCGGCAACCTTATCTTCAATCGCCTTAGTATAGTCAGCAGAGAACTGATAATTAATCAAGTTCACTGAATCTGCAATAATACCATTAGCAGCTAACTTTGCGGTAATTATCTTGCTAATTTCATCACTCGCCTGTGCTCGTTGTGTTACAAGCTGTTCAGCCGAATAATGAGCTGTTGCAACCTTAATTGATTCAGTCACACCAGGGGTTACCAGCTTAGCTTCATAATCTAGACCATGATCTGTATAGATCTGTCCTACACGCTGTGGCTCTGGATGATATGCAACAACAACTGTTGCTTGTACATCCTGCTGGTCCTTAGTGGCGGCTTCTTCAATTTGTTCAAACTTACGTGTTCGAACATTAACACTAATTACATCAACACCAATTGGATTCAGGAAATTCATTCCTGGTCCAAGTGTTCGGCCTGTTACTTTGCCCCACTTAGTTACAACACCACGTGAGCCCTCAGGCACAGTCTCAATACTAAGACCAGCGGTGATAGCACCCAAAATAACCAACACAATTGCTACGATACTCCATACTGGGAATCCACGACGCTCCATATTCATGTCTCCAATTGCCTATTTATATAGGCTTTTTGTATGCCCAACTAGTCCATCTAGCAGGGCCTCGAAATCTCTCTTTTATACTATCAAAGTTTTCTAATATGAAGCTATAAAAGAGAATCACGTTCAAAACAACCATTCCGTAACTTTTATTATTATAAAATGTTATAAAGGAAATAGGCAATGCTAATATAACTATTGCATAAGCAACTCCTGTAATTCTAAACCATGCCTTTTTCATCCATCTGTCCATTTCTTAAATGTGTCTGGTTCTAGATCAAAGAATCTTTCCTCTGCACTAAACTCATTCCACCATTCAAGATTTTCATTATAGTGTTTATCTTCATATAAATACAACTCTATAAGAGATGTTGGTGTTGCAAATTCTGCATGATGATCCTCATTTTCAAAATGCTTAGAATTTACCCAAATCCAGGTACAAATGCCTTGAAATTCTGGAGCATAAGCACTCCACCATATTCTAACAGATATTCGCCACTCTTTTAAATACATTGGATATATAGTCCAGTTTAAATAATCAAGAGCGTTTTGTATAGCTGGACGATCTAACACATAAGCATAAGCTGTTGGCTCATACCATATCTCATTATGTTTTATGTTCGCCATGATCTTGGTGGCCCATTACTGTCCTTCCATATCATCTTGCAGCTTCCTCTTATACCAGTCAGGGGCTCCGCTTTGTACATGCTTAATTATATCTGGCATAAAGATCTTATACAACATCTCTTTGATGTCATCATGAGACTCTTCTTTAAAGTCTCTAGCAAGTTCTCCCATCATAGGGCCAATATCTCTTACTGTACCTGTAAGCCTGCCTTCTTCATCCATATGTTGAATTGCTTTACGCCAACGTGCAGCCTTAGCATCATCATCAAATAGATCATAAATCTTACCTAATGTAGGCTTCTTAGAAGTGGACTTAGATTCCATCTTCTCGCGAAAAGCTTGCCCAACTAACTTAGCATGGATTGGAAGATTGTCGTATACATCTACATGATCATGTGAGCGTATCACTACGCCTTCCATCTGCCCACCAAGCATTGATGGTGTAGACTTAATTGTCTCTTCAAGATGTTCAACTGTTAGGGGTGTAACTGTCAAAAGTTGAGTTACAGGTAGCGCAAGTATTTCTGCGACCCTAATTACAGCATGATGATCAAAGAATACATCTCCAAACCTAACTCCCCAGAGAACTATATTTCCATTAGGAGCTATTTCATAAGCTATTTTGTTATGTTTAGGCTTATTTACAGCTTCACCATAAAAAGTAATTCCAGGTGTTTCGAGTTCGAATCCTCGTATTAACTCTTCCCGTTCTGTAACAGCAACCACAGTTTTCCCAAATAGCCCATCCACAGTATTAGGCTGAATAACGGTTCGACGCGATCTAAAAGCCAGCTTGCCATCTTCTATCCCAAATGCAAAGAAGCTTCCATCAATCTTCTCTGTGATTGTTACATCGCCCTTAAATAAATCGACCGTTTCTCTGTCACCAACTGTGTATATCTTTGCAAAACTATCTAGCATCGTCTATCCTAACTTCGCCATCTACCATTTTATGTTTAACTTCATTCCAGTCAACATCTGTTAAAGGCTTAAATAATTCTTTGGGATCAACATCCGTAAAGACTGCTGTTCCTGTTATACCAATTTTATTGACTTTAGGCCCAATACGCTCTGGTATTTTAGGAGTATCACCAGGCTTCGACCAATCAGCTTTAATTACCTTACTTATATTTCGTAAATATAACCCAAACTTATCAATATTATGTTTATCAATTTGAAAACCATTCTTAACAAACATCATGAATGTCTTCAATTATAGTTGGCTTTTTACAACTATGACATAGAACTAGAGAAGTAGATAAATGGTATTCACACTCACCACCGCCATAGTCATTGTAAATAGCAAACCCAGTTTCGTTATCTTCTCCATAAGTAGCCATCACTTCCGTATTTTTACTGCCACAACGTGGGCAATATGTGTCACTCATCGGTTTCCATATTCAATGCATCTTGTAGCTTACTAAACTTATCGCTACTTGTTTCTTGAATTGGCGCCATCATACGAGCTTCTTTTTTCTTCTTAGCATTAATAACTCTTTCAAGAGCGCTATGAAGAGACTCAAGATGGTCTAAATCTGCTTTAATACCACTTGGGCTCTGTTGACCTGTGGCTAATGGAACATGCTCATATCCACCACTCTTATCTTGGATATAACCAATGTTAATTAAGAGTGTTTCATCGCCGTTATAGTCCTTAGTAATCTGGAGGACTTGACTTAGTGGAATTGTCTGATCTGCCATTCTATTCACCTTCAACTACATAGGGTTTTTCGTGTTCCATATGATCACGAATATGCTTCCAAATCATTGGAGACGGATCTTTCTCGCGCATTATTGCAAATAATAGAGACTTAAGAATAGGCTCGTCACCTTCGGATACTTCTTGTATCCATAATGCTGTAGATTTAAAATCTCCTTGCCATTTATATAACTTCTGAGCGTTCCTTAAGTAGAATGCATATTGACGCCTAAGTTTTGTTTCAGTATCTAATAGCCACACTTTAAATGTAGCAGGTAAAGATGGAAACTCGTTGATTATATCATCAGTATTTCCACCCTCAGAACATACCTTCCATACAGATATGTTCGATGTATTAGTTAGAACTCTATGAAGCTTAACATAGTCATCAATCTTTACTTTAACACGATATCCTGATTCAAACCTAACAACAAACCCTTCGTGTTCAAGTCCGTTATCATATTGCATATACTCAGGCAAACGAGATATGTCATACTTTGAAAATTCCCATCCTTTTATAGTACGTGTTTCTACCTGAGGAAAAGGGGTCTCTATCTCCCCTGGCAAGAATTCTTCGCCAGTTGAGTTCCCATATGCGACCAAGAAGACCAAGTCTTCCATATCCCCATAGTCTACTACGATTCTATTAGAAGGATAGATTATTTCTACACAATATGTACGATACCGATTTAGCTTTGACTCATGATGAGGATACTTATTCATGAGAATAGACTTAGCTCTTACAGCTTGCTCTGATGTAAAGCTTCCACGTGTTGCCACATGCCATTGTCTATTCGCATAGAACATAATACCTAATGAGCCGTCCATCTTTTCATATACAGTGAACTCTTCATCAGGTAGTGGGATGTCAGCTTCTTCATGTAAGTTAAAAAACTTAGGTATAGGAAGAGCTATTATTGATCCATGAGGATCTAATATAAGCCCTCGCGCTGCTCGTGTTACTTCATTCCATTCACCATCATATACTGCCTTAGGTGTATAACCATATAGGAACCAGTTATTTGATGGATGCTTTTGCTTTTTCACATATCCACCGTCAACCATTTCGTTGAGTAGGTCGACATGTGGAAATGTCATCTTCATTTTAATCTTTCCAATGCTTTCTGAGCACCATCTGATGCTGCATTCTTTGCGTTATGATATTCTGCACATCTATCAAAATCTAGCTTTATTAATTCTTCAAATTCTTCATCTGATAATGATGTAGTTTCATAACCTGATTTAAAACCAAACCAGCTTCTTACCCATTCTTGTGTATATAAACTACCATCATCTGCAGCCCTAATTTCTTTGCCTGATCCTGCAAATGAAAGTTGAACACCACCATTATTTCTAAAAGAATTAATTATGGTTTCTCTATATTTTTCATACGTCATTATTTCTGTCATAGTTTATTTAACTCCGCTAATGTATTTTTACGTCGTTCATTATTTGCATGGTATTCAGCCATACCCTTTTCAGAGGCTTCATATTCTACTCTTAATAGCCGATCAAGTTCTTTTATATCTATAACTATACCTATTTCACGACTATAAAGTCTAAGACCTAAGAAAGTATAGTCTATGGTCTTTTCATGAACATATCCGTCGCCGTTTATATTAAGTATAATTCGGCCAGCATCTGTGTCACTAAGCCATAATTCATGGGATCTCTTTAATTTTGCAGCAGCTTGTTCTTTAAACTCATCATATGTTTGAAACATATTCATTCCAATATAAAGAAGAGCGGAGTTTCCCCCGCTCATACACCTAGGCTAAGAGGCATGGCGATTATTACTGTAACAAGATTAGTTCCGTTTCCCACACAACAATTGATATTACGTAGTCTACGATACTAATGATGTAATGCCTAGGAATTTGTAAATTCATCTATATTAGGTAGAGAAGAAGTAAAGTTACCTAATGTATCTAACTTAGCTGATATTTCTTGAAGAGTTCTAACAGTATTGGTAATTGTATCATTACCTCTCTCTCCAATAAGATTAGCTCCAGCAAAGTAGAAGTCATTCGTACATTGTGCAATTACTGCGCGACTTTCATCATCTTCCTTGCTATTCTCATGATGAGCATTACATATTAACAGGAAGAATGCGCGTGTATCTTGAGGTCTGATTTGTCTTGCTACTGTAAACGTGTCATATGCAATAGACTTCTTTTGTAGCCAAGACCAGAAGTATCCAGCAACTGGTAGCCATATTTCGGGGAACTCATTATGATATGATCGAATTCCACTCATAACAGCTACAATATGGTCGTCTTCATCCATAAGGAATGCTAATCTAGTTAGCTCTAATAAGAGTGCACGACCTTGATCCCCACCCTCACCTGGATCAATGTTAATTGCCAGATCTACGGTTCGATCAAAGACATGAGCATCTCGCCAGTTTACACCTGGAACTCTATCCTCATTTCCACGCTGACCAAATACTTGTTCATGCATACAACCTGGTAGTTGATAGAAAGTGAATTCTGAATCAGCGCTATCGTTGATGTACTTAATTACATCAACAATTGGATAATCTAGATCGTTCATTTTTTCGTAAAACTTCATTACAGATAAGCGCCTTTCATCTTATTTTCTATCTCTGCCTTCTCTTCGTCAGTTAACTCTTTCTTTCCTTGAGCTTTACGCTGCTCCTGCATGTGAGCCATTAGCTCTTCTGGCGTCATCATTACAGGGCCACCACCTTGGCCAGAGGGCCCTTGATCCATAAACACATGTGGAGCCGACAGAACCATCATTGGGAAGAGATCTTTATATGTTTGTAGTATATCTGCGGCAGATTCCTCAGACAATGAAAGATTCAACTCTACTGGTGTAGCATCATCTTTCTCTTTCTTAAACTTAACGTCAGGATTCCAATGCTCTGCTAATGTTTGAAATGTATTCGCAGGCATCTTTAGCTTTAAGGATATCATTCTTTATCCATCTATAAATGTGATTGATGAGACTTTTCCATCGGTAATTCCGACAGAAATGAGACCATTAGCGTCTCTATAAATCCATATGTTGTTGTTCTCTTCAAGAGGAGAGCCCATATGAGTTCGGAGACTTGTAACTGTTTGACCGATATAAATCTTATCTGGCAAATCACTCAACGTTGTTTGTATATACATTTCGGTCTCCGTTGGGTAGTAACCTTCGCCACAACTACTTACAGCTATTATTATCAAACATATAATCATCACACTTCGTAACAAGCAATTGAAAAAGCCAAACATTATCTGTTTCTTTATCGCCTTTATTGTTATCTCTGCTACGTCGAGCAACGACCTTATAATCTTGCCAATATGCTTTGCCTTCAGTGTCCCAATAAAGTGAAACTAAGTCGTCAACTTCTGGTTTATCTGAAAACCAGGCTTTGCTTAAAATTACTTTTCCTGTTTCAGCATTAACAATATAATAAGCGATCCCACCTGGAGTTGCCACTACTTCTTCCACTTCTGTAAAGGTTTCACGTAAGAGAGACTTTCTACCCAATAATCTATCTATGGATTCGGATATACGATCCATAGATCTATCGAATTCATTCCAATCAGGAAAAGGAACACGATAAGAATACCATCTTGTCATAATTCTTCATATACTCCTATCTCATTAGTTGTGTAAAAAACCTTTCTAATTCCAAAATCAACTATTGCTCTCATACATCCTACACAAGGACGAGCGAGACCTGGATTAAACCCATATTTCTCACTCCCTCGTGCACGCGCTATATATAGCGTGCATTTGCTAAGGTCATCTTTTTCACGTAACGCTTTCTTAATTGCATCTGTCTCTGCATGTAAATAAATAGCGCTATCATTCTTACGATACCTATTCTGAAAAGGATGAGACTTCTTACGGTTAGTTCCTACCGATAAGACCTTGCCTTTATATACTATAAGAGCCGCAAGACGCGCACCTTGTTTCGTTACTGGTAAGACTGTTGTAGATATTTCAAATGCAGCATTTAAAAAGCGCTGATGTTTATCCACTCTTTATCTGTTTCTTAAAGTCGGAAGAAGAAGACGTTTGAAATATTGTAGCTATTTTTACACATTGTTTAATCTTTGTCAATCTCTTCTTGGACTTCTCAACGAGTTGAGATAAGACCAAGGCGTTCTCCAATGAAAAAGGGGCAGAGACAACAAGTCCCTACCCCATCCACCGATTACGAAAGCACACGATACCTAGCCTTTAGATATCGATGTCGTCATCCTGCTCAGAAGCTGTGTCCTGTGCAGGGGCTTCGCCCTCTTCCTCGTCGCTGCGAGTGAGAGAGCGAATCTGAGCGTTCAGAAAACGCTGTGTGTGGCCCTTGCCGCCATACAACACGCCACTGACGGTAACCTTAGCGCCATCAGGCGGTACAGCAAACCCACCCGACATGCGGTCGGGCGCGATGCGCTGCGACAGCTTAATGGGAAGGAACGTCTTCCCAGGTGCACCGACAGGCTGAACGACAATGTTGAACAGCTTTGCGCCATTCTCCCATGCGGGAACATCCGTTACTTCTTCCGTCTCCACTACCGTACCGTAGCCAGAAAAGTAAAAGCTCATAATTTACCCTTTCACGTGGTATTTAAGCTTTTGTTTCTTTCGTATCCACATATTTAAATAGAAAAAGGGCAAGCAACTGATGTCGCTTACCCCTTGGCTCCTGGTTAGGGAGACCGCCTATGACACTTATTTAGGTACAGAAAAAGTTAAACTAAACGCGAAGCGGTATGGTAAACTTCTGGGAACTGGAATCCTACTTCCATTGAAGCTGTTCTGTTTGAACCTAACCACTTCAGTAACTTAGGTACAGACGTAAGCCACATTGTATGTTGAATACCTTGGCTACGCTTTCCCTTAGTAAACGGATGTGTGCCAGGATTCCGATGAATATGAGCATAAAGATGACTATGTGAGGACCCAATAATCTTAGATGCCTCTCCGATGTCAACTTCTCGCTTATTGCGCACTAAGTTTACATCAGCAACAACTCTTCGAACTCTATAATCATTCTCTTTAATTGTAGTACGTGGAGTATGCGCACGCTTAGACTTAGTCTTTGACTTAGTCACAGCAGTTGTATCTGAAGCGGGCGGCTTATTTACTCCATATCGCTCCCTAATATGAGCGATAACTCGATCTCGTTTCATCTGATGTCCACATAATAGATCAATTGTCTCATTCGCTATGCGCTCTACATCGTGCATTCTCAAAATCCTTTATTTCTTTTTCTACAAACTCAATTGCGGTTACTGCTTGATTATGCGCCTTATTTAGACGAATAATTAAGTCGCTAGTATCTACAACTTCTTTTTCTACTAAATGGCTATCCTTATCAAACTCTAATTCGTATGTTTTCCCATTAAACATACAAAAGATCTTACTATCAACATGTATTACTGTATGATTATAGGCAATCCATCCTATACCCTTAACTATTCCATGTTGTGATATATTCATAGTTCTTTATCAAATGTATTAGGGGCATCTACCAGTAGTTTACCCTTGTTATTGTATGTAGTTACTTTAGGTTCAGGTAGTATATCCTTTGTTGATGGAACTGCTGTCCAGTTTTGATGGGTTGTGCGCATTTCTTCGATACTTCGCTTGTGTTTAATAACAGCAAGAGCTACTCCATACATGAATAAACCTCCTGCTGCAAAGACCAGAAAAAAGCCAAACGCTTCTAACATTCTATAACCTCTGTTCCAAATGTTTCCGCAAAGAACAACATTACCTTTGGTGGAAACGTGTCGTAAAACTTCCCTATCTCATCTATGGTACGCACATTTAATGCGCTATTTGCTTGTTCTACTATAGCATTTAACCCTTCATAAGGAGGAAGCTTTCCATCTCGCGCTTCCATTGCTAATGCTTGACCTAATACTACTAATCTACTAGTGATACAACTATTAAAGTCAGGATCATTTGTAATGGCTGCAGTTCTATTACTTTGAACCCACTGAAATAGTTCTCTAAAGAAACGTATTTGTTCTTCTAATTCAAACGGCTGTCCCTTTTCAGGGAATGAAGGAGGCTTACCATATTTCTCTTCAATTTCCTCATCACTCATTCGTGGCTTCATTTTTAAACCTTCCAGGTCTATAATTATTTGAGTGAGGAACTTTAAATAAGGCTTTGCATTTTTCTTTATCGTAGTCTAATCCACAAAATTCGAATAATGCTTCGAGTCTTTTAAATAAAAAAAGATCTTCATAATCTATACGGAAGTTAGGATATGGACAATCTAAGTTTTCTAATGCTTCAAAATGTTGAACGGCTTCTAAATCACTCATCCTGCCGTCAATCATTTGAGCTCTTATCATACTATTGATAAGTGCTTGTTTGTCTCTGCGAAAGTTAAATACAATACGCAGATCATATAGCTTATTTAGCATATGAAGGAAGTCTTGGATAAGTTGTGGGCTCATAAATCTATATCCCACATCTTTATATCCAATAATTTCAGAATCAGGCAGAAAGAATCCAGTTTCTATTAAAGTCCGAAGAGAACCTCCGATAGAATCCATATCGACATAAGTATACCAAGGACTAGTAAATACTTCTTGTTTCTTGACATTAGCATTCCCCGCTCGTTTATAGAACTGACCCAAAGGAATCAGGCATGTTTTATTTTCTCTTTCATTATATGATAACTCTCTTTTTCCTGTTTTTGAGAACGTTATCAAACTCACGTTGTGTTAAACGAAAGGTATGGCCCATTTGCATTGTGTCACAAAATTTGTGATATCTTAAAAACGTGGGCGTTTTATTCTCTTTGTCCATTTTCTGAAAGAATAAACCTACATGTACACTTTGCCCACGTATTCTCACTTCTTTTTGCTTCCTTTATATACTAAGCATAGAGCTATACTTCCGCTGACTACTACGACACCTAGATATGTAATAAGTAATGATAACATTTCTATATCCCATGTAAAAGGTTAGTTACGATAAAATAAAGTGATATAAAACATATGATACCACATATTGCCAATAGTGTTTTTTCTGGAAAACTAAATTTAAACATTAAAACACCTGCCATTTTAAGTAAGCAGCAATACAACATGCAATTACACATGCAACAAAGTAAATAATTTTAAATCGTGTTGTCATAACTAAGAGAACAATCTTTGAAATAATAACATTAGGTTGTATCTTGCTTCTTCTTCGGTTTTACCAAACGCATGAATCGTAGGATTTATATTATACTTAGCAACAAAGCGAGGCTCTTTAGTCTTTCGACATACCGCAGGTAGTATTATTATTTTCATAATACTCCAAATATGGCGACCCAGGCTGGACTCGAACCAGCATGTATCCAAATTACGCTTTCAATGGGGTAGAAACCCAAGGCGATACTGGGCCTAAATATGGTGGGGCCCGCTGGATTTGAACCAGCTATCTACTGTTTATGAGACAGGGGCATTTACCAATTATGCTACGACCCCTTATCGCCTTTCTTCCGATACGTAACCATTACATTCGGTGGCTCATCGACATTGTCTTCTATCTTGCAATCAAGCATTTATTCAATACCTTCAAGTAGAATAATTGCCAAAGTTTTATAGGCTCTATTTGTATAGTCTACAAAGCAAATAGAATCAGTACAAGCACCAACACCAACCGTTTCATTGTTTGTGTTTAATGCGAGAATGTAGCGATCTTCACCTTGAGTGTTATCTACACTAAATGTATAAACACCATCTTTATTCGTTAGAAGCCGAAATGTTGTTTTCATTGGTTATCCATCTTATATAGGGATAGATATATTTCGTAATCTTCAGGCCATGTTTCTTTAATCTTTCGAAGATTATGGATATCTGCGCGTAATAATGCACGACCAAGATGTTTAGTAAAACTGTCGCCATACTTTACCATTGCTTCACCTACTTGGTGAGCTTCTTGGAACTCTTCTTGCATTGTTTTACCAATCACATAGACAATCTACACATGATTCCATTGCAGTAATATTACCGCCAGAATCTGGGCTCAGAACTGCGGCTAACATCATACCGACAATTGACACAATAGTAACAATTACTAATATCTGAACTAAAGAAAATCTCATATTATATCCTTAAATAATTGGAGCCTCCGACTGGATTCGAACCAGTAAATCGTATATTATTATATAGAGCATATGTATTACTCATACACAAGGTCTATATCATGAAACATCATACGAAAACCAAAGGCGATTTAGGTGTACTTAAAGCACAAGTAAGTCTGCATGAGCAGGGATATACTATCCTGCAGCCCATGACTGAGCATTCTCCATTCGATATAGTAGCTTACAAGGATAGCTCATTCAAGCGTATCCAAGTTAAATATAGAAAAGCTACCAATGGTAGAATTGAAGTTGTATTTAGAAGTAATTATCGAGGTCCAAGTGGAAACCGCATAATTAAAGTTGATAAGTCTGAAGTTGATTATTATTGTATCTACTGTCCAGATACAGATAAGTGTTATTATATTAATATTAATCAATATAATGAATCTATCACACTTAGAATTGTTCCATCAAAGAACAATCAGACTCAAGGAATTAATTTTGCGGAAGATTTCACTAAGATTTGAAGCTACGGAGGCATTCTTATTTCCAGCATCCAC
>CEPX01101136.1_pt1 | contig 13888 bp, 14 predicted proteins | sample 361361 | NCBI WGS metagenome assembly CEPX01 (sample SAMEA2619974, study PRJEB7988) | marine metagenome | biome: marine biome (ENVO:00000447); feature: mesopelagic zone (ENVO:00000213) & marine oxygen minimum zone (ENVO:01000065); material: "saline water (ENVO:00002010), including plankton... | reverse complement strand
TCGAGGATTTGCCCAAGGAGCCTTCTCTTCCGAGCCCATATAAGCGACTCCAGGCCATTTTGGCTGTGATTGTAACCAATCAAACCCTTTCTTAGCCTTTTGTTTTAATAAATCCATTCTACCCATTACCTTAACTGGAGCATCACCAGTGTAACCTCCATCTGTTACAGGAGCTGCTCCTCTTAAATTTAATCTTGCCATCTCAGGGTCTGTAAAATCACCAGAGATACCCATACTTCCTCTTGCTTCATAACGTGATTCTGGAGTTCTATCTGCTTGAGCTCTTCTTAATGCTGATTCTGTCAATCCACCCATCATGCCATCTTCTGCTAATGCATTTCCATATTTATCAGTAAAACCAGCTCTATTTAGAGCCCGCTGCATTTCTAAAACTGACTCATTATTAGTTGGATCAAAACCTCTAGAAAAATCCCACGACTGTCCCCTGTTTGCAGCTTGAGAAATCTTCTCTAAAGCAGGGTCTCCCTGACCAACACCGCCTTCATTGGCAGCTCCAGAAGCTCTATCATATGCCATTTCAGCTTGTTGGGCTCCTGTCTTCATTCCATACTCTCCGCCAGTCTGAAATTTGGCATGATGATCTTTTATTTTTCCTAATAATCCTTTTAAGTTTTTTCCAGGATACCATCCTTGTTTTTCTTCATTGTATGGCATGATAACCTCCTTTAAAAGTCGACTGCCTTTATGTACTTAACGGTGCCAGCTCTTGCCCTATAAGCAAAACTTCTTCCTTCTTTAACACCCTTTTCAAATTTTTCATGAAAATACTGAGCCAATTGAATAGTCTCAGGCTTCTTTTCATATCCTAATGCTATAGCTTTCGCAACTACATAATCATGAAATTGCGATGGAAAATCACTTACAGCTGTCCATGAAAACCCAACAGCAGAAGGTTCAGTAAACTGTGTAGCCTTCTTATAGTAAAATAAAGTAATTTTCTTACCGTCCTGAGCTGTGGTTGGAGATGTAAATTTTTCAGAATTAGGATTAAACTTCGCAATCCCAACTGCATCTCTTTCTGTCCACCAAACCCATTGATTAGTAGCATATCTATTACTCCAATTATCTACATAAGTCCCAGCCATTACACTATTCCGTATAAAATGTCTATTTTAGCCACTGTCGTAGCTCCTGATGAAAATATCTCATAATCGGCACCGTCCCATCCGCTGGGTTTTAATAACATCACATCACCAACCCCAGATAAAACATGAGTACTAGTATCACCAGTCCCTAACCTAAATGTAAGATCAGGAGTTCCAGTCGACGCAGCCTCTCTTATTTTTATCATAAGAAAATCTATTCCTGTTACTGTCGCTCCCAAGGCAGCATCAAGGGTTGTAGTAGCTGTAACTATAGTCGTATAATCTACGTAAGCTACATTGGTTGCTAGAGTACCGCATGATATCTCTTTCCCGCCACCTACAGATTTATCAATACTACTATGTACAGATGTAGCGACATTGCTTTCATCGGTAAGTTGAGTAGATTCAATAGGCGTAGCAGATGCGGCATATTGTATTTTGAATGTTGTTGCCATTATGTTAAGTCCCTTCTTATTGGTCTACCGATAAGTTTCGGTATATTTACATGGTCTGCACTTCCGTCAGCACTCTCCATATCAACTGATTTAATTTCAAGAATTGCACCGTCTAATGCATAATATCTTTGACCATCCGCTAGGTCAAATTGAGTGGCTTTTTCAAGCATTCTTGTCCTCTGGCTATACTCGTCCTGAGAGATGTTAAGCATCTTTACTATCTCAGTCACACCCATATCTGGATGATGTTGTTGAACCATTTCTACCATTTCTTTTAATTTCAACGTCTTACTCTTTCTACAGTACTATCTGTCACACCTGGTGTAGTATACGGCATCATAAATTCACCAAGTTCTTGTTTTACAATCTGATACTGGCCCTGAAGCCACTGGTAATCTGTGCTCAACTTACTAATAATTGTAGTATAAAGGGTAATCTTTTTTTGCAGATTCGCATTATATTTTGCCAATTCATTTTGAACACGGGTACTTTCCTTCTGTAACTCGGCAGAATAATTACCAGATTCCTGTTGAATCCTTGATGTCTCCTTAGAAAGTTGATTTGAGAAGTTCCCTGTGTCTTTCTGAACTCTTGCTTGTTCCTTTGAAAGTTCATTAGTATATGCAGAGACTTCTTGCTGAATCCTTGCAGATTCCTTCTGAAGTTCACCCTGATATGCTGTTGATTCCTGTTCTACCCTAGCCTGCTCCTTAGAAAGAAGACTATTCCATTTTGATACCTCTTGCTGCATCTGAGCACTTTTCAGGGATAACTCAGTAGTATACACACCAGTTTCAGCCTGTATACGCTGTCCCTCTTTCTGTACCTCAGCAGTATATTTACTTGTCTCTGCCTGAATTCTTTGCCCTTCTTTCTGTAGCTCTGCTGTATAAATGCTAGTGTCTACCTGAGCTCGTTGTCCCTCTTTTGTAACTTCTGCAGTGTATTTAGAAAGATCAGACTGAATTCTCTGGGACTCCTTTGTTATTTCAGCACTATATTCAGATAAGTCAGATTGAATCCTCTGAGCTTCCTTCTGCACCTCGGCACTATATTCTGAAATATCTGACTGTATTCTCTGGCCTTCTTTGGATACTTCTGCACTATATACTCCCAACTCTGTCTGATATCTTTGACTAGCTTCTTGAGCCTCTGCTTGGAAATTAGCTACACCTGTCTGAACCCGCTGTCCTTCTTTCTGAACTTCTGCACTATATTTGGCAAGTTCAGTTTCAACTCTACTTGATTCCTTGCCAAGCAAAGTAGTAAACCTTGAGGCATCTCCCTGAATCCTCTGCATTTCTTTTGCCATATCTTCCTGATGCTTCTTTAGATCACCCTCAAATCCTGCACTGGCTTTTGATATATCTTGTTGCCATTTACTTAAAGCAGAGTTAGCTCTCTGGAGTTCTTGAGCAGCTGTCTGAATAGTTGCCTGAGTCATCTCCTCGTCTTCATCTGCAAGCCAAGTTTGTGCAGAAGAAGAAGAACCAGTTCCACCAGGAGCACCATCTATTAAATTTTTAGCTTTATCCAGAGCATCCTGAAAATCAGCAGGAATCTCTGGTATTGCAATTGTAGGAATACTTGTTGATAAAGAAAATTCAGTCGGTAGCGTTATAGAACTAACGTCGATAGCCGCTGGCACACTAGTCCCAACAGCAATTGCACTCGGCAATGTTGATGTAACAGAATAACCAGTTGGTAATGAAGTAGCGAGTGAATCTGTAAAACCTCCAGGCAATGAAGAAGATATAGCCATACTACCAGGTAAGGAAGTCGCCAATGAAGAAAATCCATCAGGTAAACTACTCGATATCGCTATACCACTTGGCAAAGAAGAACTAAGACTTATAGTCACATCTGGTAGACTACTTGATATAGCTATCGCACTTGGCAATGCGGAATCAACTGTTATTGCAGTTGGTAAACTAGCAGTGCTCATATCTATTGCTGTAGGGAGACTGCTTGATAGTGCCACTGCACTTGGCAATGAAGAATTAACTACTATTGCGGTAGGTAAGCTATATGATCCCATACTAATTGCAGTAGGCAGAGCACTAGATATTGCTAAGTCTGCACTAACATCCGCAATAGCATCAAATACCGTAGTATCTGAATCAAGATCAGTAGGTAATAGAGAATTTAAATTCGCCATTTTATTATGCAAAAGTTGTGCTGATGCAAATAAAATTACTGCATGATATAACTCACTAGGAAAATTACTTATACTTGTACCATCATAGGCAACTGTAACATCAGGTAAGACTATACTTACTATCGCTGTTTGCGTTGCTGTTGGGGTAGGTTTAACAATAAGCACCTTATTATCAATGTAATAAACAGGAGAATCTTTTCCTGCATAATAGATACTATCAGTATTGATAACATTACTCCGATAAGCAGCATTCACTGGGCTACATTTTAAAGCCTCGGCAGTTCCATCGTCAGCATTATTCCTGACCACATCTATTATTTTGCTATTAGTAGTAAGTGAAAGAGTCGTAGGAGAATTGCTTAAAGTACTCGCCTGAGCAAATAATGGTAATAAATTTGGATTGGCCTTCTCAATCTGATTTATAACCCACTTAACTCCAGCCCTTAGGAACGAAGTAATAGCTGCGTCTTTGCCAGTTACACTTCCTGCATAATAACTTATATCTGTACTAAAAGCCATTAGGTTTCTTGTCCTTGTCTAGTCCTAGCCATTTTTTCGCTCTTACTCATTTTCTTAGCTTTAGGAATTTTTCTATTGACTTTTTTAGCTGTAGATAACAATTTACCACGAGATACTCCCATCTTAGAGGCGTAGTACTTTATAATAGACATCCTATTCTTTCTCATAGCAGTCATGAGCACTTTCGCTACTGCACTAGTCATTTTTTACTCTTCTTGGTAACTTTTATCTTACCACGATCTTTTATATTTTGTTGTCTGCGGCTATTATCATTGACTTCTTCTTTTCCAGATTGCCAGGGGCCACCGACATCATTACTTGTTACTATTTTCATATTTACCTTTCCAGTATGGGGGGCCATAAAGACCCCCCTTAAATTACTGAATTATGCGAACTTTAACAAGGTATGAGTTTCTGGTAAAGATATTTCTAGACCTGCTTCGGTCAAGATTTGATCTTTCCGTCCATCAACATTGTTATTTTGCACATTAGTGATAATGTGCGTATCTCTCGATGTGCCATTAGCAGCTAACGGACGATAAGCTACATTCTTTAGATCAACCATAACGGCATAGTCTTCCCACATACCCCTGAATAAAGGTTGCTCGACTAAATGTAAATCACCGTAAAGAGTATTTACTCGTGTTACATTATGCCCGAATGAACCCTTAACATTCTGGATATCTACGGAATAACCATTTGATCCACCGCTAGTTGTAGCTGTGTGACCAAGTGCCATTGTGTTGCCTAAGAAAGAGCTTCCGCCAAGTTTGTTAAAGTAACTTAATACTTTACGTGAAGCAAGTACAAGTTTGTTTCCACTATTACCTGATTCAGGTGAGAAAACATCTTCCATTGCGTCAATAAAGTCATCATACGTTGAGGAAGCATAAGTAAAGGTCTTAATCTTTCCATAAGCTTCTGTGTAAGGTACGATTCCCCACGAACGACGAACAGGCCCTGTTGATGTAGAATCATCTGATCCTATACCAAATAACATTGCATGCTCTAAGTCCATTTTGTGTTCCATTAACTTTTCTTGCCAGACTCGCTTGTACTCATTAGATACACCACGATAGCGGGTAGCTAATGAAGTTCCACTAAATAAAGAGATTGCCGTTTTAAATATCTGACAATATCCTTCTCTATCATAGAACTCGTCTTTCCATCCTTCAGGATCAGTTGATCCCTCAGCCCATGCTGAACCTACAACCTGACATTTAGCATCCGCACGATGAATCAACTTGGAAGCAGAAGCTTCAGTTATTTCACCACTAACAGATGATGTAGGTTTGTAGACAACTTTAATAAAGGTTAAGTCAATCTCAGCATAAGCAGAATTGCTTAAATCTGGATCAGCATTAACTTTATAATATGCAATTGCAGCGGTTTCTGAGCCAACACCAGCATCGGTACCGTTAGCATCATATTCTACTTCAATAGCTACCATTTGCCCACTTAATATAAAATTAGGGGCAACAGCAGTTGTTACAACACGACCATATTTGTCATAGAGACAGTCCACCTGCAGGTTAGTAAGATTAAAGTTAGCATCTGTTCCACTATGAGCTGAACTAGTCATAGCTGTTTTAACTTCAAAATTACGACGCTGCCATTGATGACGCTGCTCTAAAAATTTAAAAACAGGATCATCAGTAGGTTTCTTTGCTACTTTAGACAAGTATGTAAAGAATGGAGACTGTTTAGGAGCGAGTTCAGCAACTTTTTCTCCAAAATTGTACATTCGTCTTGAATGATCAATTGAGGATGACTGCATACCGCCACCAGCGGTAATACTATATACGTTTGCCATCTTTAACTCCTAGTTAGTTTTAACTCCAAGGATTCTGCTTATTATAGTCAGAAATCATACTGTCTATAATCTTATCTTCTACAGAGCCCTCATTCTGTCTCGTTTGAGAAGGCATAACTCCCATCGAAGCAGGTATTTGCTGTGCCCTCTTAACCTGTTGAAACTCACCAGAGGGTGAATTCGTAGGTTGCTGAGGGGAGCCATAGCCCCTATCCGATGCATATAATTTCCAAAGGTTGTCAAGACTAATAGAATTCGGATCAGACATAACTCTAACGAAATCATCTGCAACTTGTGAATCAACTTTATATTGATCCATAATTTGACTTTTTATTCCGTTCATTTGTTCTGCCTGCTTTTGTTCAGCGTCACGACGCTGTATATCATCTTGACGATCCTTGCGTAACTTTCCTCTCTCATCTTCCATCATAGCCATTTGGTACTCGAACTGTAAGTTCTTATATTCATCCATTTGGTCACGCCAAACCTGCTCACTTTGAACAAATCTAGCACTTTCAGATGAGGGGTCGGATAACGCCTCGTCCATTGAGAAATTATAAGGTTTCTGCGGCTTCTCTGGTGGGTCTGGAAACTCTGGTTCGGGTTCCGCTACTGGTTCAGGCTCTTGCTGAGCAGGTGTCTGCTGAGTTGCAAGCTGATTGAACTGCTGCTGCAATTGATCACGCTCATTCTTCATTTTATCAGCCTGAGACTGCCAATATTGGTATCTTACTTCATCATTATCCTTGGGTGCTTCAACTTGAACTTCCTGCTGGGGTACAGATTCTGGCTCAGCAATTGCTTGCTCAACTTCATCTGTTCCTTCAAAAGCATCAGCTACAGACCCCTTTTCACCACCGAATATGACATCATCAACTAATGAGCTATCATCCTGTAAGTCAACTGAATGGACTTCAGGTTGAGAGGTTGTCAATTGTTCTGTTTCTGCCATAATATCTCCTATTTTTTAGACTGCTTCTTCTTAGGGCTTGAAGAAGGTGAGCCTGGTTTAGAGGAAGCTTCCGCTACCTCTTTTTTAACTTGCCCTAAAGCGTCATCTAGGCGTTTCTCGAATAGAGTGCCAGACATTTTCGCCCGATTTTCAGTTCCCTTCAAATTGGACTTCGTTTTTTCGATCTCGGCTTTCATTTTGGCGTGATAAATTTCACGCTCTCTTGTCTGCAAGTCTCCTTGCATACTTTTTATAGTCTCAGTTGCTTGCTCCAATTGGCCTTTCAACTGATCTATTAAATCTGTTCTTTGTAATACGCCTTCCATATCGAAGACCTCTGTCTTCTTTAATACTTCTTGCTTATCAATAATACCCTTTTCATACGCATCCATATACATTTCAAGTTGAGCCATCCTATTCGTCGGCATCGTTGACCCTGTAACTACAACTACATCGTACTTTCCAACTGTTATGTCATTTAAAACTTTAATCTCGCCTGAATGGTCATCGTACATCCGTTTATTAACGACATACTCGCTCATACTGTTATTAGGCTGAATTAACCTAACAATCTTCTGAGTAGTGTATAATTGCTGCATCATAGGAATAACTATCTGTCCCAACCTGTTTAATCCAGCCTCTATATCGGCAAGTTTACTCTTCATCTTTCGCTGACCAAACTCATCTAGACTTACAGTGGCCTTATATGTATGAGGAGCAACAGCTGAATTACCCATTGTCATCTCATATAAACCCAATTGATGATCAATGTCATTCTTAGCAGTAGTCTCATTGTTATATAGCTCGTTCGGTAGGGGAGTTGGCTGAACTGGTGTTGGCTGCCCTTGATCAAAATCAACCTCGATGGCTACTCCAGGCTGGGCCCATTTCTGCTCGAACTCCCTCATATCTACCGAACCTGATGGTATTAAAATCTTTGTATTAGTACTAGTGGTGGCATGGGCAATAATTAAACTTCTCGTTTTATTGATGTATTCCTGCATACCCTTAACCATACGAACATCTGACATTGGATAGGGAGTACGGGTATGTTGGTTCATAAAGAACACAATAGGATACTTATCAATTGGGAGGATACGAGAATATAAATGTTTATCGCCCATGATCACACATTGCTTAATTCTTTTTGTTGGGACTGTGACCACTTCAATAGCTCCCGATTGGACAAGATCAGCAAATGTTATCTCCTGGACATCAGGCTCTTCTGGTAACTCTAGGTTACCCTGAGCTCTACCTTGCTCTAATTGCTGCTGATAAATTTGCTGTAATTGCTGAATAGCAGCCTGAGCTTCTTCTGGCTCTACAACAGTCTGCCCCTGAATTATCCAGGCGGGTTGTCGTAGATACTCCTCAAACTCCTTATCATCCAATAAGTCCTCATCCCCAGTCATACTCTCATAGACCCTATGATGATCAATCATTAAAGAATAATATCTTTCATATCCCCTAATATACTCATCGCTATCACCAAAGTTTGCTATTGTCTGTACTTCTGGAGACTCAGGCCAAGTCGTCTCACCATCGTCTTCTCTTCCAGTGGATGGCCTGTCTGTCATAAAATTTTCTGTAGAGGCATTACCAATAGCCTTCTTATACATTGGGTATAAGGCCTTAGCCTGGTCTTTAGTGTAAAGCCTTGATATAATTACATTTTCTGCATCATCACCATGAGGACTTCTAGAATTAGGGTCTATATAGACATCTAGCGGATCAATATCATGTATACAAACTTCGCCCTTCCCCATATCCATCATTGGGTCTATATACACTAACGCACAGCCAAGTCCAGTAACATAATAATCGTCTACAACTCTTCTTAAAACAGTATTACCCTCTGATATCTGCCATATATATTCTAATAATCCATTTACAGCCTGTGCTACTTTGTTATCACTATCTTCTCTTGGGGATACTCTGAATTGAGGTTTATTTGCAGTTATGAGAGCCTTAGCAGCCTCTACTGCTGGATGGATACGATTAACAACAAGGGCTGCTTGTCCTCGTTCTTCTAAAATTCGCCTCTGATCTGACGTCCATTGCTTACCTAATCTGAATTCACGATCTTCTTGAGCATGGTGTGCCCATCGTTCACGCTTTTGAGAGTAGGTTTTCCAGAGACTTTGCGTCTCTTCAACGAGTTTTTTGCCCGATTTCTGTGATTTGGAGTTATAAGCCATCATTTAATATTACAACCTACATGGTTAACCAGTCAAGTATTTTATTGCTTTTTATTTCAGCCCCCTTCTTTGGGTCAAATTCATCCCTTTTTATCCTACAAGGTCTCGAACCTTCTAATGCAGTCCATATCGCATCCATCACATCATCATTCTTTCCTCTGGGGTAAGATAAGAACTCTTGTTGAGCTGTCAAATCCTGGGGTCTGAAATAAAATTGACCCTTAGCAAAGATGGGTACTAATGATAACAGTCTTTCACTCTTTCTGTTCCGTGGTTTTACACCTTTTTCTAACCCTGGTATATACAGATTCTTCTCTAGCATCAATGCTCTAGTCGCACTCCTTAGAGCTTCCTGATATGCAACTGTCTCAATTTTCATTCTTTTTGGATGGAATCTTTCATAAATATCAATAATCTTTTGAGGTTGTCTCGCAGGATCGAGCCTTTCCCTAAAAATGTCGACAACATACTTGTTATTATCAGCATCAATAGCAATGGTAGCAATAACAAAATAGTCAGCACGGGCACTAAGGCTTGATGCAGGATCAACTCCAGTATAGAGTTCGACTGGTATAATTTTCTTTTCATCTCCCACCTCTCTTACCAAACAAGGTTGGCTGTTAATTCTTTCGAAATCGTAATGATGCAATTTTATATAGTCTGGCTTAAACGGAGCATCATCTGGTGACTGAGCAATATTCATGTATTCTTGATAGAACCCATTAATATTACCCACACTCTCAAATTCACTTTTTATTTGTAATATCCTATCTTTGGGGAACCTTTCGGGCCAGATACTATTCTCATCATCATCCCAGATACTGTACCAGAGCGTCTCCCAAGTTGGACTATCCTTCGCCCAATATAAGAAACAATCCTCAGAAATCACAGTACCAATCATTATTATTCTACCATCATCAGAAAGTGAAGGTATAACAGCCTCCGTCATCCATTTCCTATTCTTAGTTCTACCCTCAGGCGTAAAAGCATTCAACTCAGACTCGAAATCATCAACAATAATTACATTGGGCCTCGTGTCCCCCTCAATAAACCCACGAACCCTCTGCCCAGTACCAACAGCAACTATACGAGTCCCATTCTTGAGTATAATATCTGCACCAGTCCATCGCTTAGACGTAGCTGAACTAAAATCTCCAAATATATGCTTGAAATTATCACTATGTTCTAGATGATACTTTATTCTAGATAAGAAGTTTACTGACTGAGCTTGAGACTCGGATACAACAACAATAAACAAATCCTCTGTAGGCTTCTTGTATGCTATTTTATATAAAGGAAAGATCAAAGAACACACGGTACTCTTGGCAGTCCCCCTAGGGGCTGCAATAAGTATACGCTTCGTCTCATCATTCTTTAAATTTTTATATATATCTCTATGAAAAGACGGAGTATCCTTAGCTAAGGCAGTTGGGAAACAATACTTCCCAAACCAACCCATGTCACGCTGGAATTCTTTCTTCTCTTTGTCAAGAGTATACGAAGCCTCGTAATCAATATTTCGGTTTTTTAGTCCTTTTTGGACTATTGCTTCCATTACGCTTCCTCTTTATCACTTTCTTCTTTTTTTTCTGCTGCCTGTTCCAACCCATGCTTCTCCTCCGTTTGTGTTGCTTTAAAAAGTTTCTTCTTCTCTTTGATATCAGCAAGAGTGTGTTCTACGGTAGAAGCTTCTATCTGGTGAGTAGTAATAACCCTACCCTTACTCTTCATATCGTTCATATCCATTAACTTATCCAATATGGATACTGCTATCTTGGAATCACCATCCTTACCCATCTTATCCCCATCCCAGTCCATAGCTCTGTCTAATACGGCTGCTAGGGCTCTAGCTGTATCCATCTTACCTATTGGAAATTGCTCGACTATCTTATCTAATTCATCGTTTACCATGCGTCTAAAGACCTCCATTCTCATTGTCTTATTTAGTGAATATCGTTTATTATCAGGCAAATGCCCGAATACTAACCTAATAGCAGCTTTCTTTGTCATACCAGGCTGTGCCATAAGATGTGCTAACTTCTTAAAGTTATCACTCTTCGACACAAACTTACCACGATTATTTTTACCACTCTCGGTATAGTTGTTAATTCTTCCTATTGATTTTATATCATCCTCACCAGAACGTACGAATGACGGCCCCCAAGGATACTTTACCTTGAGAGTCCCACCCTTCATTTGACTCCTCTTTAGGCATACGGATACCTCTTCATCTGACGATATCCCGTAATCTCCCTCTGAAACATCAAAAGGGTGTTTATACGACAAACCCAGCTCATCCGCCTCTTTACGTGAATAAACTGGGTATTCTTTTCCAGATACGATTTCGTATCTCACAAATAAAAGTTACTTACCTCTTTGACTATACGAACCACGTACAACCTCAGGGGCTTTCTTCTCAACTTTCTTTACAGCTTTTTTTACAGCTTTCACTGCTTTTTTCTCTTTCGCCATTCCTGACTCCTTCCATACAAGCATTATTATGCTTCCATTGCTCGTCTAATCCAACCAACAATAAAGTCAGCTAGCTTAGGTTTTCTTGTTATCAGATCAGTGTAGAATAGAATCCTAAACACTTTTAGTCTTGAATCATCAATCCTTTTTGATTCTCTTAGAGTATTCCTTCCTATAAGACCATCTACGACTAACTTGCACCCCTTCGAGTTACAAGCTTTCTGTAAAATCTTTACAGCTCTTCGCTGTCCCATATTAACTACCATGTCAAAATATGTCTCTTGTAAACTACCTGGAAGAGAGGAAGCCTTTGATGGCGTCCAATACTCCTTCTCATATATCTCAGTAGCCCGTTCTTTCGTAAGATTCTTTATATCTTCCTTAGGATGACTCCTCTTAGCTATGCCATACTTAGTTTCCCCGCCAGGATCACTCGGATGGTCTACATATCCACCCTCTCTTTTAAGGATACCACCTATTAAATCTTTAAACTCCATCAAGTATTTCTCCCGTTTATCCTACCTTTGAGATACGCAAGATCATCAGTAACATCGTTTAATTCTTTCACAATATCTTCCCTATGTCTTTGACTAAGATCATCTGATTTATTCCATCTTTCGATCAATTTTATTGTAATCCCCTCAACATTTTGCATTGTCGTTTCAATTTTAGAAATATGCACTCTCATATCATCTAAATCTTCATTTTGGAGCTTCTGGCTCTTGATCAGATTCATTATCATCATTACAAACAATGATACAATTATTCCAATCGCACCGTATTCCATGTATACTTCCATCATACAACTTTAGCCTTGCATCCCCAGTGTTATTCATAATCCACTCAACATTAGGAAAAATAAGAGGGGCCCCTCTAAAACGGTACTTCATCGATCTCAGCATTAACGCTCGCATTGTGCGAGATTTCGCCATTATTAAGACTCTCGAAGAGTCCGACGACTCTGTGGTAATGATCTTCTCTTCTTGTCTGAGCCATGAAGCCCGTCATTTCTTCCATATCTCTATAAATCTTTTGATAATCCAACGATTCATCGCTTCTAATATAGTCATTAATATTGAAACTAGACAATGATTTTCTCCTATTTCCCCTGACCTCTGTATCTCTTAGTATAACGCCTTTTAGAGCCCTTGTGACTGTATTTTGTTAGTTTACTACTCCCTTGAGTAGTCTTTTTACCTCGTTTCTGAGGTTTGTAACCCTGTGATGTCTGCATAATTAGAATCCAAAATCTTATCTTAAGAAGGAAGTCGTTTATTTTTACCTATAATTTATATAATAATATACACTATATGCAATAGTCAAGGCTTACTTTATCCTTCTTCGTTAAGATTAACAATATCAACAGTATAAGGAAACCCTGGATTTTTTTAAAAAATATATTTTAGAATAGAGTAGGGAATCCTACTAGCTCGGTTTCCCAAAAATTAATTTAGATTGGGATTACGAGATATACAGGTTGCTACACCCCCTCGAATTTCACGGGGTGGGTTGCCGTCCCCGTTGAAACTCTCGTTGGCTTGCAAGATAGCCCCCTTCTAACTACTGCAAGTAGTTTAGCTTGCAGTATCATAGTATCTATGATATCTTTCTCACTTAACCATAAGGTAAACCATATGGCTGACGCAATAAAGACTGAAAATAACATCGTAGACGATGCTACATTCAGCAATACTGCAGCAGGCACCACCTTCCGTGGCGACTTTGAACCAGAGCGTGACCGCACTGGCAAGATTCTGTACACACAGAACTTCAAAGTACGCACACTGCAAGTTGACCGCACATTCCCAGCTGTTATCACAGCTAAGAGTGTTGCTAAGATTGCCAAGGCTTCAGAGAAGCTTGAGCAACCTCTCAACTCTGCTGAAGGTGTTGATTACCGCCTTAGTGGCGAACCCACACAGTACGAAGGTACTGATGAGTTACCACCAGCGGCAATTGCCTACTATAAGCCTATCGTCCTCAGGAACTCCATCAGTTTCTGATGTAGGCTATGGTAGCACCTGCAAGATATACATACGAGCCTCGCAAGCTACGGATGTGTGTATATCTTTTTTATTGTCTGTATATAGAGTCAGGGCGTTATAATAGTAACGCATAGGCTAGTACAGGCATATAATCCAATAGATAAGAGGTAATTAAACTATGATAAATGGATATTAAGCAAAATATTTTAAACATATAGCAGGGTGGAGCA
>CEPX01095328.1_pt1 | contig 13888 bp, 13 predicted proteins | sample 361361 | NCBI WGS metagenome assembly CEPX01 (sample SAMEA2619974, study PRJEB7988) | marine metagenome | biome: marine biome (ENVO:00000447); feature: mesopelagic zone (ENVO:00000213) & marine oxygen minimum zone (ENVO:01000065); material: "saline water (ENVO:00002010), including plankton... | reverse complement strand
TCAAAAAACTCCAATTCATTTGGAACAACATAAACATAAACCTTCTTAACTTCCCCTCCCTCCTTATCCCTAATCAAATTAATAACATGATTAACATCATCAACAACTTTCTCAACAAGCTTCTCCGCTTTTTCAAAACTCTCATCAATCTTACTCTCATCACTTTCAGGCCATTTGTTCAATGAAACAAATCCCTTTCCTCCAAGCTTTTCCCACAACTCTTCAGCAACATGCGGGCAAAAAACAGAAAGCAATTTAACAAACTTCATTAAATCATTTCCAGAAATCTCACCCTCTTCATCAATAACAGAAAACAATCCTCGAATTTTAATCACAGCCAAATTATATCTAAAATTTCCAATATCTTCGCTTATCTCTTTAATCACTTTATTCAACTTACTCTCCAATCTCTTAGAAGACTTCTCAATTTTCAAACTTTCAAAACCTTCAAAAATTTTCTTAATAAATCTCAAACTCCCCTCAATTCCTTTATCACTCCATTCAATATTTTTATCAGGAGAAGCAATTGAAACTAAAAACAACCTCGCAGTATCAATCCCATACTTCTTCGAAACAACTTCAGGAAGAACAACATTCCCTCGCGACTTTGACATTTTCTCTCCATCCTCACCATGCAACATTCCTTGATTAAACAATTTAGTAAAAGGCTCATCAAATTTCAGCAACCCAATATCACGCAAAAACTTTGTATAAAATCTCGCATAAATCAAATGCATTGTCGCATGCTCAGCCCCTCCAATATACTGATCAACAGGCATCCAATAATCAATCTTCTTCCTATCAGCCAACTCATCAGAATTCTCATTATCAAAATACCGAAGATAATACCACGAACTATTAACAAAAGTATCCATTGTATCTGTCTCCCTCTTTGCAGGAGAACCACATTGCGGACATTCAACATTCACAAATTTCTCATTACTTTCCAACGGATTCCCCTTTCCAAATTCAACATCTTTAGGCAATTCAACAGGCAAATCTTTTTCAGCAACAGGCACAGCCCCACAAGAATCACAATAAATCACTGGAATCGGCGTCCCCCAATACCTCTGCCGCGAAATCAACCAGTCACGCAATTTAAACTGCACACTTTTCTTCCCTTTCCTTTTCTCCTCCAAAAATTTTGTTATCTCATCAACAGCCTCAACATTATCCCACCCATCAAACTTTTCCGAGTTTGTCAATCTCCCACGCGCAGTAAAAGCCCGCGCCATTTTCTCTGCATTCAAACCGTGGTCCACCGGATCAATAACAACCTTAATCTCAATCCCATACTTCTTCGCAAATTCAAAATCCCTCTGATCATGCGCAGGCACAGCCATCACCATCCCACTACCATATTCTGCAACAACAAAATTCCCTGCATAAACAGGAACCTTCTCATTTGTAAGAGGATTAACCGCATACGACCCTGTAAAAACTCCCTCCTTCTCTAAATCAACAGCATCTTTTTCAGAAACAGACTTCACCTTTTTCAAAAATTCTTCCACCGCCCCCTTCTGCGAATCAGTCACAAGCTCATGCAACCGCAGATGCTGCGCACTCACAACCATAAAAGTCACACCATAAATAGTATCAGCCCTCGTCGTAAAAATCGGCCACTTCTCACCATTAATCTCAAAATCAATCTCAGTCCCATAACTCTTTCCAATCCAATTCTTCTGCATAATTTTAATTCTCTCCGGCCACTCCAAACTATCAACCATATCAAGCAACTCATCTGCATAATCAGTCGTCTTCAAAAACCACTGTTCCAAATGCCTAATCTCCACATCTATATCTTCATGCCGCCAACACTTCCCCTGATGTACCTGCTCATTCGCCAAAACACTATCACACTTCGAACAAAAATTAACAGGCGCCTTCTTCCGATAAGCCAACCCCTTCTCCAACATCTTAAGAAAAATCCACTGGTCCCATTTATAATATTCAGGATTAGAAGTATTAACCATCTTACTCCAGTCATAACTCAACCCAATCTCATTCATTTGCCTAACATAATTTTCAATCGCCTTCTTCGTAAATTCATTTGGATGACTTCCTGCCTTAATCGCTGCATTTTCCGCCGGAAGCCCTAATGCATCAAACCCCATCGGATATAAAACATTAAACCCCTTCATTCGAAAATATCTTGCTTGGATATCTCCAATCGTATAATTAAGAGCATGCCCCATATGCAACCCCTCTGCCGAAGGATAAGGAAACATCTCCAAAATATATTTCTTCGCTTTCTTAGACTTTTCACTAACTTCAAAAACTTTCTTCTTCTCCCACTTATCCTGCCACTTTTTCTCAATCTCCGCAAAATTAATTTCCTTCATAAATAAACAACAAAAACTAGATATTTTAAACTTTCCTTTACTAAAAATATCTCCAATAGTTACAAATAAATTTTAGAATTTCCAATAATTTGGGGCGGGGAGGTGGGGGGGAAAAGGGGGGGTTTTGACGAAGTCAAATTTAGTGGGGATTTGGAATTCTAAAATAATGAAATCTCACTGGAGATATTTTTATCAAAATCACTCCAACCTCTCAAAAAAAACCAAATTCCCAATCTCTTGCAACTTTGCCGTCGCCCGTTTATTCGGCTCTCCCGGACAAATTAAAAGAACCGGCTTCTTCTTCTCATTCGAAGCCTGCAACGCCTGCATCAAATCATTCTCTGTCAAACTCTTCTTATTTTTCGCAATACAATAAAAATCAACCTTCCCCAACTGCGAATCAATCTTCACATTCGCAAAATACTCCTTCTTCTTAAAATCAAGTTCCTCTCTAATAACAAATTCCCTCTTCTCCAAAAAATCAATAACATCAAAAACAAAATCACTCTTTTCCTTAACCTTTCCCTTCTTAACTTCCTGTTTCAAAACTAACAAAGGCTTCTCCTCAACCCGAGGCTGAATAAACTCCGTCCTCTTCTTCTCAACTTCAACACCTTTAACTCGCACATCCTCTGTCTGATACCGAGTTTCCAACCCTTTCTCAACAAGTTCATCCCTCTGCAAAACAGCCTGCTTAATCCTCTGGAAAATTGCCGGTTTCTCCTCCCGATCCTTAACATCTCCCTTCCCTTCCCGAGCTCGCTGACTCTGCTTCGAAACAATCATCTCAACCGCCTGTTCTTGCGGCAGTTTCATATTCCTCCAATAAATTTTCTTATCATGCTCAAACGGAAACGCAAAATCCTTAATCGACCGAAGAGCAACCCTAATCGCAGGATGCAATCTCTCATCAAGCAAAATCCGATTTTGCTTCAAAAGCTCAAACGCCTCTCTCTCTTTACTCCCAAGAAAATTAGCAAAATTCTCCAGCTGAAATTCCTGCCCACGAATATAATACAAAGGAGAATTCCCAACTTTCATCGCACTCAATTTTAATTTCTTCTCCTTCAAAAGCTCTGAAAGAAAAGCACTCACAATCAAAGAATCAGTCTTCAAATAATTCGCAATCTTCATCGGCAAACTCGGCCCGTTTGTCTCAATAAAACTCAGAGCTTTACTTTTCCGCGATTCAAGATTTTCAGAACGTGATTCAACCATCAATTTATGAAAATCAAAGAGATTATAAATTTTATTATACCGAAAAATTTAATAACTTCTCAATAAAACAAACCCCATGAAATGCCCCAAATGCCAGAAAGAATTCCAAATCCAACTCGGCTCAAAAATAATAGTCAAAGGCTGCAAAATCCTAACAGCAGTTACTGCAGTTGTAACAACTCAATGTGAAAACTGCCACGCAGTTTTCCAAGTTCCAATAAACAGCAAATCAATTATGAGTGTTAAGAAAAAAGAAGACTAAGCCTTCACCCACCCAACCTCATAAAACGTAATCCCGCCCTCACTGTCAACAACCCCAATCAACAAATTCTTCCTCGTCGAATGCGCAACCCGATTCTTCGCAGAAAACTCATGCCAAGTCAAATCATCACTCTCACTAACAGTATAAAGAATCCAGCGAGCATGCTTCTTCCCCGGCTTAACACCTTTATCATAAACCCGAAAATCCGCTCCAAATTTCAACGCCGTCTTCAACAAATAACCCTTTGAACGCAAATCCTTAAACACAGCATACTTCACAAAAATCTTCTTATCTATCTTCTTACACAACTCCATTAACATCTTAAAACTCAATTTCTTATTATTCCGAAAAACATCCATCTTTTTCTTCTCAACTAAAAACAATGCCTCTGACAAAGAATACTGAACCTTCTGATTAACAAATTCTCCAAACAATTTATTCCCATACAAATCCTTCGCCTCCTTCGAACCTGAAACAACAGACTCCCCGCTAAAAATTCCCCGAATCATCTTCTTTCGACTAACTTTTTTCACTACCATAAAACGCCTAACAAAACCAATTATTTAAATCTTAACTACATAATCAAAAACTTTATATATCAAAAAAATAAGACATTAACATGGGAAGAATAAAATCAACAGCAATAAAAAGGACATCAAAAACACTAGTTAGTGAAAACCCTAATTTCACGACAAAATTCGAAGAAAACAAAAAATTATTAAATTCATACACCCTTCCAGATAAAGGAACAAGAAACAAAATTGCAGGTTACATTGCAAGACTTAAAAAAGTAGAGAACATTGAAAAATCAAAATTAACCGAAGATTAAAATGACTGACACACCTATTAGAAACCAACAACATAATGAGAAATTTAAATCTGAAACTAATGAGATATTTATCGGAAACAAACCATTCATGAAATATGTTGTCGCCTCTTTAATGCAGCTCCAAAAACAAGAAAACAAAGAAGCTGTAATCAAAGCGCGAGGAAAATTCATCTCACGTGCAGTCGACATCGCAGAAGTTACTAAGAAAAAACTAAAAGAAACAGACAACCTCGAACTAAAAGAAGAAATAAAAATCGGCACCGATAGTTTCAAAAACACAGAAGGCAAAGACATCAATGTTTCTACAATAGACATCTTACTAAGAAAACAATAGTATAACAAAATTTATTAAAACTTATACTATGTAGTTTTATGAAAAAAGATTAGCTGAACAAAAAACTACTTCACCTTCTTAGCAAGTTTATCAATCTTATTTTCCAAAACTTCAAGTCTCTTCATCGCCTTCTTAATCAAAATAGTTCTCCGAATACTATAAATAAAATTAACAGTCCAAAGAATTATATAGACTCCAATAATTCCTCCAACAACCTGCAAAATCCGAATAAGCCCATTAACATTACTTTCAAGATCAGGAAACTGTTGAGCCAACTCCAACAGAATAGTTTCATTTATCACCATGATTATTATAGTAAAAAAGGATTTATAAAAATATGCCTGTGAGAGGATTTTAACCTCCGACTTCCAGCTCATGAGACTGGCACTCTAACACTGAGCTACACAGGCATAAAAGAATTAATAATATTCGGTTTAAAAATCTACCTAACCCCTTCAAACACAATAATGCTCATGCCCATCCCCCTTCTTCCTCGGCAGCAAATGAAAATGACAATGCATCACAACCTGCCCCGCCACCTCTCCATTATTTTGAATAACATTAAAACCCTCAAAACCCTCCTTCAATTTCAACTCTCCAACATTTTTAATTGCATCTAATAGTTCACTCCCCAAAGACCCAGGTAAATCAAGAACATTAACAAAATGTTTTTTCGGCACAATCAAACAATGCCCCTCAACCCGCGGATTCGCATCCGGAAAACAAACAAAATTATCATTTTCATAAACCACATCAACAGGAATCTCTTTCCTCGCTATTTTACAAAACACACATTCTTCTGTCATTTTCTCTTAATCAAACTATCTTTAATTTCTTTTAAATCTTTTTCCATACTTCCCGTCCTATTGTTTATATGTCTAAGTTCATTTTTTACAAGATTAAAATCACTTCTCACATTTTCAAAACTTATAGCTGCTCTTTTATCAGAAGCAAATAAAAACCTCCATATAATTATTTCAGAACAAGCAACAAATATCAAGATTGTCAACAAACTTGTTTCAAAAATCGGAGAACCAAAAGCAAGCCACAAAGTTATCCCCAATACAATCAAAATCAAAATCCAAAATAATATATTCTCTGCCTTATTCATTTTAAACTCCCTGTAAAAAAATATAAACTCCCAAAGATATCAAAACCACCATAGATATCCAAAATAACAAATCCCCAATCTTCATAAATATCTAAAACATAAAGATTATTTAATCATTTCGATATCTCTTCTTATTTAATCCCTATTTTTGCAACGCGACGCCTTCGGCGTCAACTAAAACCACCCGACCATTACGGTTTGAACCAGACAAGCTGTCGTCATCAGAGTACAAACCTAAGTAACCGTCCAAGCACAACCTAGACAGACCGTCTTGTTTCGAATACCAAGTTCGTTTTCCTTTTTCATCAAAAATTGGGATTCCAATTTCATCAACATTATCAAATCTTGACCTGTTTTCTTTGTTCAACCTTGCATCATGAACATAATCAAAATCATCAGTTTGAACAAACTTTAAACCATACCCATTTTTACAATCTTCAAGGAATGATTCTAATGTAACTCCTGTAACTTTAAATGGAAACTGCACACTTCCCATTCTATCTTCTGTTACATCAATTAAGTTTCTTAAAATTCCTTCGTTTTGTTCTCTTGTTGGAGTTGCTGAATGAACAACTAAATCACTGAAATCAGTATAATAGTTACCTTTTACCATTGCTGAAATTTTTCCATCTCTATCATCTGCTGAAATCGCAGGCCGTAATCCTATTTGTCTGAATAAAGGATAAATTGCTGCAACAACTAACGGATTTGAACCTATTACCACATTTCCATCAAAATTAAAATCACCTAGTCCTTTACTATCGGGATATTGAGATTTAATAGTAGGGTAAACTCTTTTTAATTCTTCTTTGATAGGTCCTTCTAAAAAACAAGGCAATCTATCTCTTGCTACATAATTTATTTGAGGAAGAGAATCTACAAGTTGTAAGTTGAGTTCGGTTGATTCTGTTGTTTGTGGTTCCATCAAATCATTTGACAAAATACACTTTTTAAATATTTATATAATTTCAAATTTAATCATTTCCTTTCCAAACCATCCTCTCACCTGTCTTCAAAAATTTATCCAACATCAACAACTCATCATAAATCCCATCAATCAAATCATACTCTTTTGCCTCCTCAATATCAACCCACACAAACTCACTCAGCGATTTATCTAAAACAATTTCTCCCTCCAAAGGCTCTGCAAACAAACTAACAATAATTGTCGGAACATTATCAGATCGAATATAAACCATACTCGTAACATACCCAATATTTTTAATCCCCACCCCAACCTCCTCCATCGCCTCTTTCTTAACAAGCTCTTCAAAAACATTATACCAATGATGTGGCGTATCTTTCTTCTTCAAAACATAATCCAAAACCTCCAACTTCCCACCCGGAACAGTCCACTTCTCTGGAAAAGCTTTCTCCCAAGACGCACGCTTAGCAATAAGAAACTTCCCATCCTTCACTAAAATAACAGTCGCGCTCACATAATGCATTTGGTTTTTGTCATACATAAAAAAACTCCACCACAATTATATTTAAATAATTCCTCAAAAAGTTTGACTAATGGAAAAACAAATCCTAGAAACATTCCTCTACAACAACAAACTAAAATTCAGCGAAATAGAAAAACAACTAAAAACAAGGTCAAACAAATTATCATATCACTTAACAAACTTAGTAAAAAAAGGAATCCTAAAAAAAGAAAACGAAACATACTCTCTATCAAAAACTTCAGAACATTTAATCCCCTACCTCTCAAATAAAAAATCAACCCTGCCAGTAATCCTAATTTACATAGGAAATAAATCGAGTTGCTTCCTCCACAAAAGAAACAAACGCCCTTTCAAAAACAACTTAAGCCTCCCAGGAGGAAGATTACTAACAAACGAATCAATAAAAAAAGCCGCAAAAAGAATAATGAAAGAAAAACACAACATAAACATTTCTTCCATAAAAACAAATTCAATCTCAATAAAAAACGTAAAAAACAAATCAGAAACCCTCCACTCTTTCCTTCTAATTTTCATAACAGCAGCAACAAAAGACAAAATCAATTTAACAAACATAGAAGAAAACAAATCTAAAATAATCTCCAGCGATTACAAACTCTTAAAAAATTCATTGAAAAAAGAAATTAAAATAAACACTCTAATCACAAAAACAAACTTTTAAAAATAACAAATTCATAGTAATAACAATAAAGGAGATGAAAGGAGGTAAAAATGAATTGTAAATGGACTGAAATTGTTTTAAGTGTTGTAATTTTAATATTTGCTTGGTACGCAACAGCATACTCACAATGGGTTGTAACAATCGCCGCAGCATTATTATTAGTACACGCACTCATGTGTAAATCATGCAACACTTGCGCACCTACTGGAGCAGTAAAACCAATGGCAAAAAAACCAATGAAAATGCCAATAAAAAAGAAGAAAAAATAATTTCTTCACTTTTATTTTTTATTTTAATGTTTATCTAGTTCTTTTTATTTTTTTCTAGTCTCAACAACCTTCCCAAACTTCAATACCCCCTTCCCACCAACAACATCCCGAACAACCTTCCCCAAGTCCTTAATCTTAACCCTTACCTGTTCAGTTGTATCCCTATCACGAACAGTCACAGATTCATCCTTCAACGTATCCCCATCAACAGTAATACACATCGGCGTCCCAATCTCATCATTCCGAGAGTATCGACGCCCGATAGAACCAGACTTATCATAAACAACATTCCAATCTTTCTTTAAATCATCAAAAATACTTTGTGAAACTTTCTCATACTCCTCTCCCTTAACAATCGGAAATATCGCAGCTTTAACAGGAGATAACCTAGGATGCAACTTCAAAACAACATTCTTCCTCTTCTCATCGTAACAATAACTATCAAACAAAAAAACAAGAAACGCTCTTTCAACACCCTGACTCGGCTCGCAAACAACATGCGGCAAAATCTTCTTCTCATCTTTATTCATAATCTCCATACTACTCTTAGAAAATTTCTGATGCTGCGCCAAATCATAATCAGTCCGATTCGCCATCCCCTGCAACTCCTTCCACCCAAACGGAAATTTATATTCCAAATCCCAAGTGTCAAGAGCGTAATGACTTTTCTCGTCGGAAATATGCTGCCGTATCCTAAAACCATCAGGATCAGCACCAAGACTTGTAAACCACAAAAACTCCTGCTCAAGCCAATAAGCATGCCACACAGTTTTAATAATTCCTTTTTTCTGCGCATCCCTAAATTTCATTTTAACAGCTTCCTTCCCATCAACTTGCATCTCCTCTGAAAAAACTAACACCTCACTATCTCCAACTTCATAACAACATTTCTCATCAGGGTCGACAAAATACTCAATCTCCATCTGCTCAAACTCCCGCAATCTAAAAAGAAAATCCCGAGGAGCAATCTCATTTCTAAAAGCCTTCCCAATCTGCGCAATTCCAAAAGGCAATTTCATTCGCGCATTTTCCTGCACAAATTTAAAATTCGCAAAAATCAACTGCGCAGTCTCCGGCCGCAAATAACTCTTCCCATCCACCCCAACACTAATTTCAAACATCTGCTTAATATCTTTAAGATTCTCCCAATCAAACTCACCACCACAATTCACACACTTAACTTTCTTTATCTCATTCTTATCAACTTTATCCGGCTTCTTACACTTTTTACAAACAACAAGCACATCACTAAAACTATCAACATGCCCTGAAGCTTCCCAAACTCGCGGATTTGTTATAATCGAACCATCAATTCCCACAACATCTTCCCTCTGCCTAACATGAAAATTCCACCAATCATTTTTCAAATTATTTTTCATCTCAACTCCAAGATGCCCAAAATCCCAAAACCCTGCAAACCCTCCATAAATCTCCCCGCTCGGATAAACAAACCCCTTCCTCTTACAAAACATCGCAAGCTCCTCAACAGAAACATCTTTTTTCTCGGCACCAACACTTCTCTCCCCGCCAACCAACTCCCCCAACCTCCGCTCTGCATCCTCCCGAGTCTTCCCACCATAACAAACAAGTTTACTCCGAACCTTCGAACCAGTTCGCTCCGCTTTCCGAATGTAAAAATAATCTCGCCCTGAAATATTTTGTTTCACAATGTACATGTAAAATTAGTAACTACAACTTATTTAAAGTTTTTGAAAACCAATCTCACTTCTTAACAGTATAGTCCCGAGTCTTCACAGACTTCTTCTTAAGTTTAACAATCCTTGAAACAATCACAAGAGCAAAAACCAAAAACAAAACAATCCCTCCAACATACAATGCACTCCGCAACCGTCCCCCATTATTAAAAATAGCAAACCCACTAACCGGCGCCCCCAACACAACATTCTCCTGAACAAAAGTGGAATAAGTTTCAGAATTAATATTAACAATAAGATTAAAATCACCTGCTAAAGAAGAATCAAGTGAAATCACCGTCGTAAAACCCTCTTCAGAACCAGCAGCAATCTCCTTTACATCTACAATTTCCGCCACCTTATTCTCTGAAGAATCAAGAAGCAAAAACTGAATCTCAACACTCTGCTCCACTCCAGAAAACTCACTCAAAATATAATCAACCACAATATTATCTTCCTCCCCTCTTTCAATATTAACCAAAGAAAAAGACAGTTGTTCTTCAATCACATCAACTAAAAAAATCTCTGATTCAGATGTTTCTTCACAACTAACACTAACACTAACAGAATAACTGCCATGCCCAATATCTTCCTGAACATTTATCTCAAAATCAAAATCAACAGACTCACCACCACCAATTTTCAAACTCTGACTAGAACTAACCCACGAAGAATAAACACCATCACCCACAAGTTTACAATCATTCAAAAAACTTAAACCAGAATTTTTAACTTTCAAATTCAAATTTCTCTTCTCTCCTGGTTCAATAATTAAATCTGTTAAACTACTTAATTCAAGTTTCCCAGAAGTATTAATAACATTCCTTCTACTACTCCCTCCTCCTCCTCCACCTCCACTAGAAGAAGGCGTAGGATTTCCGCCCGAAGAAGTATCAACACTAAACTCAATACTATCATTAACATTATGCTCTGCAGAATCATTAACAAAAAAATTCAAAACAAAATCAGCATCAACAGTCACATCAAAACTAGTTGAACTATTACACAAAACAGATGTATTCACAATCTCCTCAGTAAGCCCGCGAAAAACATTGTACTTACAACTTGTAGGAGAACTATCATTAACTTCAAAATCTAAAACAATCCCTGTCCTCGAAGTTTTAACTCCAGAAGGCCCGCTCAAAGTCAAATCAGGTTCAGCAGTATCAACATAAAATGTCTGATTCCCGTTAACAGCTAAATTCCCTAAACTATCATTGCACTCCACATTCCAAACATAAGTCCCATCACTTAAATTAAGAATAAAATTACTATCTACTCCAGACACAACACTTGTATCAGTCTGATTTAATTTAAAATCCCCATCAAAATCTCCCCACAATTCACAAGCCCCAACCCCATCAACATCTGTCGCACTATAATTAAAATAAATACTCTCATTATAATTTAAATAATTTCCAACCGGAAAATCTAAAGCAATAGAAGGCGCACCAATTAAAACACTAAAACTCACACTATCACTCCCTTCCAAACCAGAAACACTTTCATTCGCATACAAAACCAAATTATAATCTCCATCACCAGCAACATCAAAAGTGGTATTAGCGCAATTCAAAACAGAAACATTATTCTCTCCAGAATCAAAACTATACCAACAACTATCTAAAGCAGAGCTGGAATTAACAACTGTAAAATTAAGATTAATAGATTCATTAAATCCAAAACTCGCATCACTCGTCGGAACAACAATATTAACAACAGGCACACTTGCCAATAAACTATAATCAAGAGAAACATTAAACAACTGCGGAGTTAAAGAAGAACTATCACTCACAAAATCAACCTTATATCTAAAATACCGAGACTGCAAACCAACATCATCTAAATCAACACTCTGCCAACTCCCATCAGCACAATTACTCAAACTACAATTCATAACTTGAAAAGACAAACTCGTATTTTCCACACCAACAACAAGACCTCTCTGATTAGCAGAATCTTTATCTGTATAAGAATCATTTAACTCAATCCATGTAACTCCTGAATCTGTTGATTTATGAATTTGTTCATCTTTGTCTCTTACAAAAATATCATTGTTAGAATCAACAGCAATACCTAAAATATCTTGTGAAAAATAAGAATCATTTATCTCACTCCAAGAAATCCCGTCTGTTGATTTCCATAAATCTTTATCGTTGTCGAAGGCGAATAAATATTCAACACTTGGCAAACTCTGAGAAACACTTAAATTATTCCAATTAGCAGTTAACAAAGCATCAAAAATCTCACTAGTATAACTCCCAGTCAAATTCTCTCCATCTAAAATAACAGCACTTCCATTATAACTTGTATTCAAATAACTCCCACCATCAAAATCACTTTCATTACCAGTTGTAAAAATAGCCATTCCTGTAAATCCTCCCCCCATTTGATAAATCAAAGCCAAAGATAACACTAACACTCCTCCAAACACTAAGTAAGACAAAACCTCTTTTCTCTTCATTAACACTAAAGCAATACATTATTTTTAAACATTTACATAAAATCACTTTGTTAAAAAAAGAAGGAAACAAAAATCAATTTGCTCATAATAAGCGTTGCGAAGCAACGCCCAACAGGAGAGGGATGGTCGGGGATGTGGATGGGCAAATTGATAAAAAAGTAAAAATCCAACAAAAACAAACTTTTATATAAGTCAAGGAATATAACACACTATGAAAAAAACACTAACAATTCTCTTCATCTTCACCCTATTCCTAAGCCTCGCAGCTGCTGAAAAAATCTCTGTCGAAACAATCGAAGAATCATACTCTCCAAACAAAAACATAACAATTATAGTAAATCTCCATGATAATTCAAACAAACCACTTAGCGATCAAGTAAACTTAATTTTCGAAAACGACGCAAAAACAAATTCAGTTGAAAAAACAATCAACTCAAATACAATTTCAGAAATATATTTAGGCGAAAACACTCCAGGCGGATTCTGGACAATAAAAGCAGCTTACAAAAAAAATGAAGCAACAACAAACTTCCAAATTGAAACAAGCGAAGAAGTAAAATTCGAATTAAACGGAGACACACTAACAATCACCAACACCGGAAACACAGTTTACGACGAAGAAATCAAAATTTTCATCAGAGAAACATTCACATCTAAAAAACCAGTCATCAAATTAGGCGAATCAACAAGTTTCAGACTTATCGCTCCAGAAGGAGTTTACAACATCCGAGTTTCAGATAAAAACAACTTACTAACACGCGAAGGCGTAGCACTAACAGGTGAAGTTATCGGAATCCTCGATGAAAAACTCCAAGGCCGAACACCAATAACAGGAATAAACCCCAACGCAAACTCATCAGGCATAATAAAACAAAACCCTCTAATTTACATTTTTGTTCTCGCAGTTGTTGGCGCTGCAATTCTATTGACAGTTGAAAGATACTACAGAAAGAAAGCAGAAGATTAAACCAACCGATAACCCCTAAAAGTAGCACAATAACCCATATCATACAAAACAGAAACAATACTCCCTTTAATTCCACTAACTACAATCTTATCAACTCGTTTATCTCCTTTCAATTCCATAGCCAAATCATTAACAAACTCAAAAGAAATATCATTCCCATTCTCACGCACTTGTTCCTCCAACCTACAACGCACTTCCTCTCGATTAAATAACTTTCCCATTCTACCAAGCGGGGACCGGGACTCGAACCCGGGAAAATTCGCTCTGCAGG
>CEPX01166285.1_pt1 | contig 13894 bp, 18 predicted proteins | sample 361361 | NCBI WGS metagenome assembly CEPX01 (sample SAMEA2619974, study PRJEB7988) | marine metagenome | biome: marine biome (ENVO:00000447); feature: mesopelagic zone (ENVO:00000213) & marine oxygen minimum zone (ENVO:01000065); material: "saline water (ENVO:00002010), including plankton... | reverse complement strand
ATGCGATCAAAAGGACGAGGCAATTAAATCGGCTCATGAGATGGCTTACGATCTAGCCTGGGATTCATCCCGAACACACATTCTTAAAGCTGTCGCTGGTCACATGGTTGACATCAAAGAGCGTCTTTGCCCCGGCTATTTTCCAGAGGAAGATGAAGAAAAGTAATGGCAGAGTTAACCAAATGCACCATAGATACTATCCACGCTCATAGCATTGAGGTCTTCAATCCAAATGCACATACAAGCAACCCCAAAATTTCTGCAAAGATAGGTTATGGGGTTGCGGGTAGACCAGTAGGAGAAGTTTCTTTAAATGGGTTGGAGCAAAATGAGATTGTGATGGAAGCAGCAAAAATTCTTGTTGAGGCTATTGAAAAAGCTTTCGCTCCAACGGTAGGTACTGTAGACGAGCTTGAGAACGAAGCTTTTTCTGAGCCCCCTCCGGGGCTTGCCGATTTCTAAAAAATATAAAGGAGGTCCCACATGGCAGCGAATTGGGAGTTACAGCTAATTGCTTCAATTGTGCGTGGGGAGTCGCCGCCAGACCTGTTTGAAAGTGCTCAAAATGAAGGAATTACCTTCAGGACTTTCGGGGGGATGGAGGCAAAAAACCTATGGGCAACTATTGATGCGAACTACAGGCGTCCACAAAATTTTGGACACGTCCCAAGTGAACAATCATTATTAGAACAATTCCCAGCGTTAGATCTTCCGAAGCCCGTAGAGAATTTTTCAGACCTTTGTGAAAAGGTTCGAGATGGTCATCTACGGAAGGAAGGCGAACGAGCAATAAACAAATATATAAGCAATGTCGAACCCAATAACGGCATATCCAAAGTACAAGAACTGCATGAGCAATTAGGCCAATTACTAGAAACAAACACCACCGATACCGATAGATGTTTTCATAAAGGTGGGTTTGAAGAAGTGATGACCGAGTACCACATGGTGCGAGAATCAGATGGCATGATTGGTATGCCTTGGCCATGGCCGCGACTAAACATCGCAACACAAGGCATTCAGGATGGTGATTACATCATGGTTTGGGCAATGCCTAAATCCATGAAGACATGGTTTGGTTTAATTGTAGCGGCTCACCTTGTTGATACAGGTCGTCGAGTTCTAATCTACTCCAAGGAGATGACATGGAAAAAAATATTAAGACGTATGGCTGCGTTATTAACAAAGGTAAACTATGACAGAGTCAAAGAGGGAAATTTATTCCCTGAAGAGTTTGAGCGATTTGAAGCAAAACTAGCAGAGATAGATCGTCGAAACCGTCTGGGTGACGGAGGTTTTTGGTTTACCCAGGCAGATCGAATGGATGGTAGTGTTGGTGGCCCTGATGACATACGAAGAAAAATCGAAGCCTATCGACCACACTTCGTAATGCTTGACTCCTCATACATGTTAGAATTACCGGGCACAGGTGGAAGCGCGTTGGATTGGAAGCAGTTGTCGATGGTCAATCGACGACTTAAGCAAATTGCCAAAACAACGGGAATCCCAATCTTGTCCATTCTTCAAGAGAATGAACGCTCCGCATACAAGTATTCAAAGTCACGAGGAACAGCTTCGTTAGCTATGAATACCGGCGCGGTAATGGATTGTGACCTCGGAATCCGCCTCGTAAAACATGCAGCAAAAAATGAGATCTCTATCCACTTACCAGCAGCAAGAGAAACCACCTGTGCAGGCTTCACAATTAATGCCTTAGCAGCAGAGAATTTTGAATACGCTGGTGATTGGCTTCACTCAATTGATGACATTTGTGAAGACGAAGAAACCGTTAGCAACATTCCCACAACCATGGAAACTTCTATTCAGAGTGAGGTTAGCAGCCCACTAATGGCTAGAAGTCGTGTTAGGGATGAGATTGACGATGACTTTGGTGACGAAGATGATTTAGGTATCTAGTCCGTGGAGTACAAAGATGAAATTGTCTCCATACTACAGAGTCATATAGAGTTCCCAAACCATCAATCTGGTACAAGTAACTTAGCAGCTTATTGTCCTTTTCATAAGGGTGGTAAGGAATCCAAACCATCATTCTATGTCTATGTTGGACCCCCGACAAGCAACAGGCTTCCGGGGGCTTCTTTCTGTCATACGTGTGGCGAAGGATGGAGTCTTGTTGGGCTACTAAAAAAGTTAGCAGTCCCTAATTCACTAATAGATACGATAAGAACTCATATCGAGGAAGCTTATCCAGAGCAAAGAAGAGACAAACTCGAATTTGGCTGGACGCAATTGCCAGAGGCAATTCTCGGACTATTTTCTTACCTACCTAAGGCTTTGCTTAGGGCGGGTTTTGAGAAGAGCATTTTGCAACAGTATGAAATTGGTTTTGACCGAAGCAGGAAAAGAATCATTTTCCCAATTCGGAATCACCTTGGCGAACTAGTTGCCGTAAGCGGCAGAACAGTTAATGATGCGTGGCCAAGATATAAGATTTACATCGACGAATTCAGCGAAGTTGTGAGCGGATATTCGTTCGATAAGAAGTGCGTAGTTTGGGGACTCGATAAATTTTACAATACGTGCATGTATAATGATACGTTTGTTGACATGCCCGTAGTGGTATGCGAAGGATTTAAAGCAGCTTTATGGGTTATCCAAAGTGGGTACCCCTACACCGTAGCAATTCTAGGAACTTATCTAAGTAAGGAACAAGAGGCGCTTTTATCGAGAGTGACAAATCGGGTTGTGTTGTTTCTCGATAATGACGAAGCGGGAAGAAAAGCTACAAACAAGATAATAGAGAATAGTCTCTGTGGTCTTGAGATAGTAATTGCCAATTATCGGCAAGAATTTGATAAGTCGCCCGATGACCTATCAACTACAAAGGTGCGAGCCGCGATTGAGATGGCGCAGGCACCGATTGTTTGGAGGAGATCCAATGAGTAAAAAAGTAGATTTTGCAGAATTTCAAAGAATGCAAGGCGAGAAACGGAAACGTCTTGATGAAAAATCCAGGAAACCTACCCGTTCGGGTGGCGGTGGAGACAACAGGAGTTTTGAAATTCCTGCGTGGAAACATCGCCAAGAATATTTCAAGCCTTCACAGGAACCCACACGAATCCGCATCATCCCTGATGAAAAAGGAAAACTGTGGTACCCATACATGAATAAGTGGGTAGCTACTGCTAAGGGCAAGAGAAATATTATTAGTAATTCTTGGAATGGCGACCGGGCTATCCCCTGCGTTCTTGATTATTATGCAATAGAAGACGAAAATCCAGACCTACGCGCTACTGAGCAAATGGTAACAACCGTGGTGGTTCTGGAAAATCATTACAAAGTTCCAAAAACGTCCAAGGCAGGAAATGAATATTTCGTATACGAGAGATCTCTCGGCACGGATAAGCATGGCCGAAGTCTAGACCCTGCGGAATTACAGAAAAATGAGAAGGTGTTTGGTCGTAAGTTGCATTGGTCTATGTGGCCAACTCAACAACGCAATTTCATGAACACTCTCCATGGTCTCGAAGATAAGTGCGCGAATTGCGCTCGTGGCCACCGTGAGGGTGAAATCAGTGTGTTTGCATACGATTGTCCAGATTGTGGAAAAACAATCGCAGACCATCGCACAGAGACTCTTGAACATGAAACTGAACAAACTCTGAGAAATCAAAATGTTGTTTGTCCACACTGTGATAATTCAGTGCTGGCTGCTCAACAATTTGAATGTGTCGCTCAAGAAACACATGGAGGGTCCTGGGTAAAGGGATGTGATAGTCCTGAGAGAATCTCTCTCGACGAACCACTTGATCTCGTTATCCGCGCTGTTCCTGCTGGAAGAAGTGTAGCCATCGAGGTACTTGCATGGGGGCAAGCCAATGAAACAGCGGCTGCCTTAAAAGTACCAGAATGGATGCTTAAGCCTTTTGAGTTCGATACGTTTTTCGGAAAAATGGACCTACAAGAACAAGCTGATGCAATGGGTAGAGACATGCCCTTTGAAGAATCTGCTCAAGTTCTTGTAGACCGGTTCTTTGAAGCCAAACCTGATGAGGAGGATGACGACACCATCCCCTTCTAAGTAAATGAAGTTTACGACCAGTAGCGGTAAGACGGGGAGTGTCTTTTCCTGATTACTTCTCCCCGTTTACTAGCTGCTTTCGCCGCTGCTGGTCGTAATTTCAACACTATTCCAAGGAGGGAATGATGGGAATGTTTACGCTTCTTCCTGAAGCAATCTCAATCCGAACACCGGAACAAGCTCAAGCAGTAATTGATGAATACGCAAACGCTAAACTTGTGGCGTTTGATACCGAAACAACAGGATTATCGAGAACCAGGGACTGTGCAGTAATCCTGGCTATTAGTGATGGTAAATCTCGGTACGCCATTTATCCAGAAGTCATACCATACTTCAAAAGCTTTTTAGAAAATCCAGAGACAAAGCTAATTGCTCACAATGCAAACTTTGACCAATGGATGCTCTTGAATGTTGGCATTGACCTTAATCGTTATAGCCTCCGTTCTCATTATCGGATTTATGACACCATGGTAATGCACGCCCTGGTAAATGATACACTTGGCCACGACCTAAAGTCGCTCGCAAAAAGTTACGTGGGCATTGATATGGTTCCATTCAAGAGTGTGTTTGGTTCGCAAATGCGGAAACGAACATTGCACGATTTATTACTTGACCCAGAAAATGAGGAGGTTGTTACCAACTATGCTTCATTAGATGCTTACGCAACGTACAAATTGTTTGCTGCTTTGCATGATGAACTTCTACAGATGTCTACAGGAAATGAGTTATACCCAACACTCTGGGACTACTACTTTAAAACCGAGTTACCGTTTACAAAAATCTTGTGGGAGATGGAACGTACCGGTGTTCGAATCGATAAGGATGCACTGCTCGAACAGGCACCCAAAATTGAAGCAGAGTTACTCTCGATCCAAAAATGGTTTGGGAGAACGATGGGAAAACTGTACGCCAATCTAAACTCCACTAAGGAAATGGGTGTGTTCTTCTTTCAGGAGCTTGGGCACAAACCTGTCTCTCACACAGAAAAAGGTACCCCGCAACTAAACGCCGCTTCCTTACAGAAGTGGGAACGAGGTGGCTGTAAATATGCAGCCAAGCTTCTTAGGTATCGAGATCTTGATAAGAAATTATCAACCTATATTACAAACCTTCTAGACCGTATTCATACTGATAATCGAATCCACGCCACCTTCAATCAGACAGGTGCTCGTACTGGTCGATTAAGTTCTTCAGAACCAAACCTTCAGAACCAACCACCATATATCCGTAGTGCCTATACCTGCTCTAATATGACTAAGTTGTTCGCTGCTGATTATGCTCAATTGGAAATGCGTATTCTTGCGCACTTCTCAGGAGACCCCTCCTTAATAACCGCAATCAAAAGCGGGCAAGACGTGCACAGCAGCACTGCCTCAAAGATGTTCAAAGTTTCCTACGATGACATCATGGCGGCACGTAAGAAGGATGACGGTGGAGAACCGCTTACGGATTACGATATGAGGCTCTTAAATAACCGTAAGGGGGCCAAAGCCATCAATTTTGGACTCATGTACGGGCAAGGGTCTGGTCGCCTCTCAGCCACGCTGGGGTGCTCTATAGACGAAGCCAAAATGCTTATTCGACAGTACTTCAATACGTTTCCGAATATTACTAAATATTTCAAAAACGCCATAAAAGAAGCGGCTGGATTAGAATACTGCACAACTATTTTGGGAAGACGTAGGCAGGTGCCAGGGCTTAACTCAAATATTAATGTTGATAGAGGTAATGCAGAGCGACAGGTGAAGAACTCACCTATCCAGGGAACGGCTGCGGATATCACAAGACTAGCAATGATCCGATTGTGGGAAGACCCACTTATAGAGGCTTCAGGAGCCAAGATGGTTATCCAAGTTCACGATGAAATCGTGTTCGAGGTACCTGAAGAATTCGTAACCGATAAAGATTTTAACGACCGCGTCAAAGAATTAATGATGCACCCCTTTGACTTTGACTTAGCGGTTCCTCTGGAAACGTCGAGCAAGTACGGGGCTAACTGGCTAGAGTGTAAGTAATGTTAACAACAGAACAAATCGAGGAGCACATTACGGTGCTTCATATTGCGTTCGACCCAAAGTCACCCTTTCAGGGAATGATTGACTTAAATAGTGATGGCGGTTTGCTGACACTGTCAATCCCTGAACAGCATCAGGTTCACAATGCAATGAGCCCGAAGTTGAAAGAGATGGTGTTTGGGCCAAAAGGATAAATAATGGGAGCAACAGAGATGACGTTTACAAAATACCAACAAATGGCCGCACGAACACTGGGAGGAAATCCCAAAATGACCAACATGGCTTTAGGGCTTGCTGGTGAAACAGGTGAGGTTGTTGACTATTTGAAAAAGGTTTTATTTCACGGACACGAACTGGACACAGGGAAACTCGCTGAAGAGCTTGGTGATGTCTTGTGGTATATAGCGGGTCTCTGTTCGCTCCTTGACATTGATATGACAGATGTTGCCGCTGGCAATATCGCTAAACTAATACTCAGATACCCAGATGGGTTTGAGGAAATCAAATCTATCGAACGGGATGGTAAACCAAAAGCAACTCTAAAAGATTAGGGCAGCAACCATGGAAAGAAAAGACAGATGAGTGATGAGTACTGAGCCTTATATAGCTCCTGAAATTTCAGAAGATTATTGGGAACCCTTGTGGCCCGGAAAGCCTATTACAGAGATAGACGATCCGCTATGCAGAACCGCCGAAACCTGGGTCAATGATAAATGCCAAGTATATGTGTATGATTATGAGTCGCCAGAAGGCTGGCCTAAAATGGTTAACTTATCTCTAAAGCTAAACACGCGAGAACCGTGGCATGACTGGAGAGATTTTTACCGAATCAAGTCCGAGCTATGTGGTACTTCTTGTTGGGCCATCGAAGTCTACCCTGCCCAACATGCTCTAATAGACAGTGCTAATCAGTATCACATGTTCGTGTATGAGCCGGGAGTAGAATTCCCGATTCAACTACAACAACCATCCGTAACCGACTACTCGCCTGAATGGGCCAAGGCTATGGAACCCGGTGGTGCGTTTGAGCAACACATCGGCAAGATGCAACTTGCCAAGATGAGCACACATGCCAAACAGCGAACATGGCATGAGCATCATAAATGCGATGACTTACCACTGATTGGTCCTGTGTGGACTAGGCGTGGCTACTTCGTAAACTCTGAGGGTAAAATTGAGCTAGGTGACCCACCACCAGTCTACACAAATGATGCGATGGGAATATTGTCAGAGGTAATGGATACAATGGCCAACATGAGTCAAGCTCCAGAAGACGAAACCCTCAAAGCTAGAGACATCCCAAGTAAAAAGAAGAGGACGGGTAGAAAAAATAAACGGCAGAACAGAAATAAAAGAAAAAAGAAATCTCGTAGGAAGTAGTTACCCATGTGGTTTTTCTACGTGATTAGATGCTCCGATCAGTCTCTCTATGCCGGTATCACTACCGATGTAGAGAGGCGGGTTAGAGATCATAATACTAGTAGTAAGGGGGCGAAGTACACGAGAAGCCGAAGACCAGTTTTCTTGGTTCTAACTAGAAGTTTTGATAATAAATCAGCGGCTCTAAAATACGAATGGGGCTTTAAGAAACTATCCAAGAGAAACAAAGAAGATGCGTGCCAAAAACTGGTTGGGGGAGAAAATGAAAGTATTACAAAAAATAAGAAGAAAAATTCCAATATGGAATAGACGAAAGAACTTTAAACAAAGTTGGCTGACCATGGCGTGGCTAGCAATTATAGACGGAGGAGCACAGTAATTATGAAAACTAAATACGCTGTACCAAATTGGCTAGTAAAAGACCTTATCACTTCTGGAATGGCTCAAGACGAGGGGGCGGCACTAGAAAAGGTAGCCTCCGGCGAAGTCTTGGGCGCTCTCTTGCAGAGAAAAAATAGAGACCTTGGGCATCTTGAAGTTGAATTCAAACATCTGGGTGGTCGGGGTATTGCGCTTGCAGAAAATATCGAATCTCTAAAATCCGACATCGAAGAAATAAAAGAGTATATCCAGCAATGCGATACTCCATTGAGGAACTAAATGGCCAAAGATAACTTATCGAAATTAATCAAAGGCATCCAAAAGAATCTCGGTGGTGCTGCCAAAATCTCCTGTATGGCTGATGTGTCTGCGCCATTTCTAACTAGACTTCCTACAGGAATTCTAAGTCTAGATTTGGCCTTGCGCGGCGGGTTCCCTGCGGGGTCCATGCACCAATTATTTGGGCCAGACGGAGCGGGTAAGGATTTCTTATCCAACTTGGTAATATCCCAAGTCCAAAAGGACCACAAAGAGAAAGCTAATATAGCTTGGATGAGCTTTGGTTATAAACCAGACATCCCATTTATGGAGATGTGCGGTATCGATGTTGATGTGGGTAACCTCATGTTTATTGATATCGGTAGTGAAGAAGCACTAGAACAACCCGCTGAATCCCTCCTCACTGCGATGCTAGATCTTATTAGGTCTAATAAATTTCAGTTGATGGTTATTAACGAGTTGGGATCTGGCGAAACCAAAGACAACGTAAAGAAGGGTCTTCATGAAGATGCAAAGATTGCTACCTGGGCATCGCTCATGTCTACCTTCTGTCAAAAATTCTATAGCGCAATGCGAACCCCTGATGCAGAGGATAGCCCTAATAAAACCTGTGTACTGATGATTAACCCAGTCAGGGCTAATATTGACGCACGGTCTGCTAAGTATTTCCCTTACACCCAAGGAGGCGGATACGCCCTAAAGCACGCAAAGGCGGTTGATTTACATCTCCGCGTAGGTAGCACTGTTAGGGCTGGGACTGCAAAAATAGGTAAAGAGATTAAGTGGAAAATCAGTAAAGGAAAACACGGAATCTCTGAGGGCGCGGAAGGTGGCTACACCTTCATCTTCAATCAAGGCGTTGACCTTATTGAAGACCTCGCCAACACAGCAAAATCATTAGGTGTAATAAAAAGCTCTGGGCCTATTTATTACATTCTAGATCGCGAGGACAAAATTAAGGGAGGTCTATCAGGAGTTGTAACACTACTCCGAGAGTCGCCCGAACTTTGTAATGAGGTCCGTCAAGCTGTTTTAGAAAAGGCAAAAAATAATGGCTAAACTCCACGTTAAGATTGGACCGAAACTTCGTAACTACTCAGTAGAGGGTTTACCGTTTTTACCAGGGCTGTGTATGCACAAAATGCCTAGCTCTGGTAAAATCAGTGACTTCTACAATATTACTCATAATATTAGTGGGCTAGCAATCCTGTCTTGCGTGGAAGAGAAGAATCTGGAGTTAACTCGGATGGTCCTGGGGAAAATGCTCTGGGATAAATCCGCAAACTCCATATTTGATGACAAGAGATATATCAATTTAGTGACGGAGGCAGAAGCGGTGTTGACAAACCACGAACGAAGCAAAAAGCAAGAAGAGCGTATAGCTAAAGACGTTGGTGGTAAACGACAGCCAGCTTCTGGCTCTAGATGGGGAAGTAAGCGTGACATAGTCGCGCCTCGCCTTCTCATCGAAGCAAAGACAACAACAAAATCTAAACAATCAATAGCAATAAAAGACCTCTGGTTTCTAACAAAACAAGCGTACCAACAAGGAAAAATACCCGCATATATTATCGAATTAAGCGGTAAATCAGAAGTTGTATTGGTGCCTGAACAAGACATCTCAGAAGAGATACTCGGAGAACTCAAGGAAACAAAAACCTTCGACTGCAAAACTAAGCGGTCATTTTCGGTCACCGCTGGATTAGTGGACTGGCTTATTGATGATAACTGCGCGTTGGTACAAACCACCCAAGGAACCTACGCCTTACTAAACTACTGCTTCTTTTTAGAGGTAGCTAAGAGGGGTATATGAAAACCGAGCACGAAATACCGGTACGGTGTCTCCGTGAGGAGAATCCGAAAGGGGGGAGAAACTTTAATATTCATAATGAGTTTGCGTACCTTAGAGAACAGAAAAACAAGAAACCCTGGACTAGAGAGAAAGGCTACTACCACCCATCATCTGTTAAGGGCTGCAAGAGATCGATGTACTATGACCGCATAGGCACAGACCCCATAGAAATGGTTGCTGGAAGCTCTCGAATGTACATGGATATGGGACACTCACTCCATGACCTTCTTCAGGGATATTTTTCAGAGATTCCGGGATTTGAGCCTGAAGTTAAAATAGCATTTCCTCCCCTAAATATATACGGGCATTGTGACGGAGTATTCTGGAACCATGATTGGTTGCTGGAAATCAAAACAATTGGTGAGTCTGGTTACGGAACATTGGTTAAACCAGCTATAGCACACATCTGGCAAATCCATTGTTACATGTTTGCTCTGGACATCCCTAGAACGCAGCTTCTATATTTGAACAGGAATTCAGGAGCTACACGGCTATTTAAAATCAAATTCTCAAACGAAATCTGGGAAGAGGTAACAAAAGTTCTTGGTTACGTTGAAGACCACGTAGAGCGGAAAGAACCGCCACCCAAAGAAGTAAACTACAACTGTAAGACATGCAAATTTCAACACGAATGCAAACCTTTCTAGAGAGGAAAGATTATGTCCCAGAAAGAGAAAGATCTTTTTCTGGAGCTACTGGGAACACTGGAGGAAGACCTCAGGAAAACAGGATTTGATCCTGATTCAAAACCCCCAGGCAGGGAGCCCAAAATAAGGGGCTCTGTTAGTGACCTAGATGCACCAGATTTAAAACGGCTCTACGATGAATTCCTAGCATTCTATGATTACATCACAGACCAAATTGCAACGGCTGTTGGTTTTGTTATGGTAAGCAAAGCAAGACTTGAGCAAGTACATGCCCAGGCTCTCTTGAGCGCCCATGCAGACACATCGCTTAAAAATGCTGAGCAACGAAAAGCAACTGCTGTGACGGATGTAACATACGTCGGGGCACAAAAAGATTATACGTACTTCAGAGCTAAGCTTGCTATGCAGCAGGAGAGGCGAGATAAGTATAAACGAGCAATGGATAGGATTGGTCGAGAACTGTGGCTCAGAACGCAAGATGATGGCCCAAATGAGTTCTTTAAACCAGCAGCCAAGAAGTCCGTTGAAATTGTTCGTCCACCCATAAGCGGTGGGTATAAGAGGCGAGAAATAGATGATCCCTAGCTGCGTTTTTGAAGCAGAAATCCCCCTCCTTCCACCATCAGTAAATAAGATGTATGTGTACACAAGGCGGGGGCCTCGACCTTCTTCTAGTATGAATAAGTTCAAGGCAAAAGCTTCAACGGAGTTAGCCAAACAAATACCATTCAACGATAAGCCATTAAAGCAGAATACGCCGTACAAGTTATGCCTGTATTTTCACTTACCGGCGCTCCTAAATAAGGGGTGGCCGAAAAAAGCGAAAACAAAATACAAAAGAAGAGATGTATCAAACCTAATAAAAGTAATTGAGGATTTACTTTCTTGGTGTTTAGGAATAGACGATTCATGCTTTTTAGAGGTATCAGTACGAAAGCTTGATGGATCTATCTCTGGATTCATTGGAGTGAAAATAGAAGTATATGAAATCTGAGTATCCGAAATTAAAACCATTAGAGCTTCTCCATCGAGCTTGGGAAGATCGTGGTAAACGAATCCACATACACGAAAATACCGAACAAATTCAGGAACTTTTGTTGTATAAGGAAGCTGAAGTACCAGCTAATCCATTTAACCATATGCGTGATGAAATCATGCTATATATAAAGGAACACAAAAATATGTTAAGTTTGCCATGTGATGGCAATTGTTATGGCCACACAGATGGTGTCGTGGTCTTTTGCCACCAACAACTTATGGAGGACCAAAATGGCCGCTAAAGCTAAATGTAGTAAAAAAATGTTCGAAAACTTAGACCGTGCTGAACTCAGGAAGCTCGCCATTGTTGGTATGAAACTGAACCCAGCCAAAGCATACACATTAGATTATAAAATGCTTGTATCTTGGGTCTATGACCGCGCTACGGAAGTCCCTAGTGACGAAGTGAATGGGGATCATAATCGAGATCCTCGACCATTTGTAGCGGTGGATCTTGAAGAGATTGAGAGCAAAGCTTTCCGCGACGGTGTTATGCACTACGTAGAAAAGCTGCAAGACTTTGTACGAGGCAACGCTTCTAAGGCCCCAGCTTGGCCACCATCAGAAGATGCTGCTACTACAAATAATACTGAAGAAACCGAGGTTGAAGAACCTGAAGTTAAGAAACCAGCCAGCAAGAAACAGTCTAAAGCTAAGACCCCAAAAGAATCTGAAGTTGAAGCGGCTGCTCCTGTTGAGAAGAAGCGAAGAGGTCGCCCACGGAAAATTGATATGACAATCAAGAAGGGTGTCTCTCCAGTTAAAAAGGCTTCACCAAAACCAAAAGCTACAGTAGAAGATGCTCCGAAAACCAAAATCAAGAAAGCCAAGATTGGTACAAAGTCAGTAACAGCGAGTAATGACACAGCAGCAACAGCGAATGTTGAAGTCATGAAAGCAATCTCTGATTTGTACGATCGTGTTAATGAACTTAATACGTTCACCCTCGGTCTTGCCGATGGGATTAAAGAAGGTTTTGAAACCATTAGCCACCAAGTTGCTGCTGTTCGTGCTGAACAAACCGCAGCGAATAACTTGCTTGGCAATGCGCTTCTGTTCCTTATGAACTCAGTTGTTTACGAGGAAGGCGAAGAAAAGTCTGACCTCGCAGGAATTCCAGAGCCAAATAGTTATTTAGACCTGGAATAATTGCCCATCCTCCTTTGGGCATTTGGCCCCCTGTGTATGCGCGGTTTCGTTCACTTTGCTAGTGCGTATATGGGGGGCCTTTTTAAGGGGTAATTCTACCCCTAAAAAGTGCAAAAATAGACATGTTTTTGGGGATAAGAATAGTGAAGGAAGGGTCACGCACTCTTTCGAAATCTATTTGTTCAAAATCCTTAGGAGAAAAACATGTCAATTTTCAGTAGACAAACAAAGTCACAAAAATTAGTTTCAAATGCTCAAACTTACGGAACCATGGTACTTGCTACCTGGGCTGTAAACTTGGGCGTCCAAGTTCTCAATGGCTTCTTTAATAGTGCCGGAAAAAACATAGCCGCTGGTGCTGCTAATATCAAAGCTAAGCGCGACTCAGCAAACGTTGCTAAGGAAGCTCAGGCTGACGCAGCAACTGAAGCAAGTGCTCCGGCACAAGAAGCACCTGCAACTCCCGCAGGCTAAACAGTTTCACAGGTGAATGTTCATGAGAACTGTTGGGTGGGGGAATTAACTCCCCCCACTTTTCTTACCTATTCATCGCCAAAGCCATTAGCGGTTTGTTCGGTATAGAACCAACGAGTAGTAGAGCCTAGAATCTGGTAATCTTCACGGAAGTGAACTCCATGTTCGTTGTAACCAGACTCTCCTACACTTGGAGCAGCCACTCCATCACTTGCAGTATGAACAACACCACAAGAAGTACCAAGTCTCATCGCATTCTCATAAGAGGAAAAGTCTCCAGAAGCACCAATGGCAGGTAACTCAACATGATACAGATAGTGCATAATATCCCCTGCCGTAGTGACCGCGCCTACTGAAACCTGATCAACATTAGTAATTGTTAGGTTATCGCAGAATCCTGTCGAAGATGGGGTGGTATTAAAAACAGTTCTCATACGAACACTCGATCTACCATCCTTCAAATCGGAGTTACCACCGGTAGTATCTACACCGGGGAAAGCACCGGCTGAAAAGTCTGTGCAGTTATTTCCAGCCATCGCAACAGATCCACCAGACAAGGTAGTATCCGCATGAACACCACCTTGTTTATTACCTACATATACTGAAAATGCGTGGCCACCGGACCCTTCATGGCTGG
>CEPX01130515.1_pt1 | contig 13896 bp, 12 predicted proteins | sample 361361 | NCBI WGS metagenome assembly CEPX01 (sample SAMEA2619974, study PRJEB7988) | marine metagenome | biome: marine biome (ENVO:00000447); feature: mesopelagic zone (ENVO:00000213) & marine oxygen minimum zone (ENVO:01000065); material: "saline water (ENVO:00002010), including plankton... | reverse complement strand
ATCAAGCATTTTCCAAAAAAAACCCTAAGTTCTAAGATCTAAGCTCTAAGCTCTAATTCTTCCCCAATTTCCTCAGGAAATGCTTAAATCCTCCTCCCCCATACTGCAGCATTCTGGATCCTCTGGTGATTTTACTTATTGATATTTCAAGATCCTCCGAAATCTTTCTTTGAGGCACCCCTTTTGAAAGCTTTTGTACAAGTTGCCACCTTTCGGCAATAGAAGCGAGTTCCTGAGGAGTTAGTATATCTTTAATAAGCTTCTCTGCTTCACGTTCTGTATCTACGGAGGCAAAGAGTTTATATAGATCAGCCAAATGAGAAGGTGGAATAGACATTCAAACAAGAATCCTACCCAACTTAATCTATTTCTTCAACTTATTTGCTTCCACAACATTCTGATACTCATTCGGATCATGCATCTTTAAGTATGTAAGGAGCCTTCTCCTCTGTGCAACTTTGCCGAGTAGCCCCCTTCTTGCTGATTGATCTTTCTTGTGATCCTTCAAATGCTTTGTAAGTTCCAAAATTTCCTTTGTGAGGATCGCAATTTGTACCTGAGGCGAACCTGTATCTTTTTCGTGCATTCGATGTTTGGTAATCACTCTCTTTTTGGTCGTTCTCTTTAACATATTCTATGGGGGGCAAGGCAAAAAAATTCGCGCCGGGCTCTTCGGTGGGTTTAACCAATCGGAGAGCGAGGACAGTTCGTAAGTTTAGGAGCTATTGAATGAAATGCAAGCTTTTAGTGTATTTTTTAAGGGCTAAAAGGGTGCAAAAGAGTCAAAGGATAATTATTTGAAACACTTTGAACCCTTTGTATCCTTTGCACCCTAATCAAAAGTAGTGGACTCCCGTTCACCATCTGCTAGAATCCAATCCTCCACTTCCCTCTTACACAAATGACCGGTGTCTACATTCTCCTAGGACTAATTCTAATCACCTCCGCTTTTGCCGCCTGGATCTCATTTAGTTCAAAAACTGACGATGACCCGAGGCTGAAAGCTGAACTTGATAGAAGAATGGAAGAAATTGGGGAACTAAAGAAAGCAATCCAGCAGATGCAATCAGAGAAAGATGAGATGTCTGGCAAAGGCAAACAGCTTTATGACAATTACAAAAATTTGGAGGCTGACCTAAAGTCTCTTACCAAAGAAAGAGACGGATTGGAGAAACGACTTGCCAAGTACGAAGCTCACGAAGAACAACTCGAACAGAAACATGAGGATAAAATGAGTAAGCTCGAGTCAGCCGAGAAAGCTTTGCTTGATGAGAGGGCAAGAATCAGACGCGAAGATGAGGAGAGGCTGGAAGAAGAGGAAGCTGAACGGGATAGAATGTGGGCCGAGCATGAGATAAGTGTTGTTTCGATGCTGACTGATCTTTGCAAGAAGCCTCAATATGCATTCACTTCTTATGACAATACAACCCTCCCCGAGGAAGAAGGCTTCAAAGGACACTTTAAACCAGACTTTGTGATTTCTTTCTTGGAACAGTTTGTTATTTTTGATGCGAAAGTCTCCAAATCCGAGAATATTTCTAAATATATTCAGGACAATGTGAAATCAACTGCAAAGAAAGTTAAAGGCAAAGATAATATTTACCCAACTGTGTTCTTTGTTATACCGGCTGAAGCTATGAAGGAGCTAAAACAGACCGCACACTACGAAGACGGCTTCACTTTCTACGCCGTATCACCAGAATCACTTGCTCCCATCCTCGCAATCTTCAAAAAACTTGAAACTTATGAGTTCGCACAGGAAATGGATCCGCAAGAACGTGAAAACATCATCGAACTGCTCGCACAACTGGACTTCCACATCTCCACAAGAAACTCTGTGGACTTCCATCTAATGCAACACGGCCTTGCTACTATGTCTAAGGCCAATGATTTGGATCCGGAACTCTCTAAGGAGGTCGCAGTTAAGAAGGCAAAGATTAGGCATTTAAATCTGACTGGATCTGAGCATAAGCAATTAACTGATAATCCTGAGCTTATTAAAGAGAAGCTCTTGGAGCTAACAGAGCCACAGGCGAAACTTAGAAAGGAGGAATTATAAAAAAATCGATATTTTATCGAAAAAATAGCACCACTAGCTTGCAACAATTGATAAGATAGATGCGTGCCAAAATCAGACCCCATCTTTTCGCCCCTAAATGAACCTCAAAAGAAGGCGGTCGAGCATACAAACGGACCTTTATTGATACTTGCAGGTGCTGGGAGTGGAAAGACAAGGGCTCTGACGCATAGGATTGCAAGACTGATGCAAGATGGAGTGAAGCCTTGGCAAATTCTGGGTGTTACATTCACAAACAAGGCAGCAAACGAAATGAAAGAGCGCATCAAGAACTTACTTCACATCACTCAAGTTGGCGGAGGGAATTTGGAATTTGGAATTTGGAATTTGAACGAAGAGAAGCAAAAAAATCCAAAATCCAAAATCCAAAATCCAAGACTTCCAGTAATGGGAACATTCCATTCGGTATGTGCAAGGATTCTTAGGAGAGACTATGAGCATCTTGGCAGAGATCGTAACTTTGTTATCTACGATCAAAGCGATCAGGAAAGAATGATGAAAGAAACAATGAAAGAAATGGGAATAGATATAAAGGAGCTTAAAGCCCGAGCAGTCCTTGGATACGTCGGAAGATTCAAATGTGAAGCTGTGTATCCAAAAGAGGCTAGAAGGGACGCCACATCGGATCGGATGCAAAAGATTGTTGATTGTTACGGCAAGTACCAGAGCAAACTTAAGGAAGCTAACGCCTTGGACTTCGATGATTTGATACTAGAGGCAGTCAGGCTCTTCCATGAAGTACCGGAAGTGCTCGATAGATACCAGGAAATGTGGAGGTACTTGCATGTTGATGAGTATCAGGACACGAACCATGCACAATACCTATTTGTGACACTGCTCGCGAAGAAATACAGGAACCTTTGTGTTATTGGGGACCCTGATCAGTCTATATACGCATTTAGAGGTGCAGACATTAGAAACATTTTGGAATTTGAAAAAGACTACAAAGAAGCAGAGTACATCAAACTTGAACAGAATTACCGCTCAACTCAGTTGATTCTTACTGCTGCTGATGGAGTAATTGAGCCTAATCCTAATAGACCCAAGAAAAAAATGTGGACTGAGCAGAAGGAAGGACCAAAAGTAACAGTGCATGAAGTGGAAGATCAGAAAGCCGAAGCAATGGAAGCGATCAAGAAGGCAGAGGAGCTTAAGAAGGAAGGGCTTAGCCTGAATGATCAGGTGATCTTGTACAGGACGAATGCACAATCCCGACTTTTCGAAGAAGCTTGCATGCGCGCAGGTCTCCCATACCGCATTGTCGGCGGAGTTAAGTTCTATCAACGCAAGGAAGTTAAAGATGTTCTCGCATATTTGTATGTAATTTTGAATACTTACGACACAATTTCTCTACTGAGGATTATTAATGTTCCTTCACGCAAGATTGGGAAGACTACGATAGCGAAACTGCAGGCATTCGGAGCCAATGAAGGTATGCCATTGTGGGATTGCTTATGCAATGTGGAGAAAATTCCAGATTTGAACGAAGCAACTGCAAATAGACTCTATAAATTCGTGGAGTTGATAGAAAAACTCAAGGAAGTCAGTCAACACGAGAACGTTTCGCATCTTACTAGCCAGCTCCTGGAAGCTGTGGATATGGAAGGATGGTTAAGAGACGATACTGAGGAAGGAGAAACACGCTGGGAAAACGTTAAGGAACTTACAACCGTAATGAAGAAGTACGATACGCTTGATCCGGAGACGTCTCTGACTAGTTTTTTGGAAGAAGTCGCTCTTGTTTCGGAAGTTGATAAGCTAAATGATGCCAGTGACGATGCACTGACTCTTATGACTCTGCATTTATGCAAAGGACTTGAGTTTGAGCATGTAATGGTTGTGGGATGCGAGGAAGGATTGTTCCCGCATGCAAACAGCTCGTTCGACCGAGAGCAATTGGAAGAGGAACGCAGGCTAATGTATGTTGGAATGACGAGAGCAAAGAAACATCTAGACATCATGTTTGCAAGGGAGAGAATGCTTTGGGGAGAAACTCAGGCAAATGCGCCCAGCAGGTTCCTCGATGACCTGCCTGAAGACGTAATTGAAAGAAGATCTGACGACATGCTCTCCGTATTCGCATGGGTCTCGGAGAAAGGAAGACAGAAAGCTGTAAAAGGAGAAGTGGATGACATCAAAAACCGCCAGCATTTGAATGTTGAGTTCAATCAAGACGTCGGTGCAGACGAGCTTGATGTGAATCAAGACATCGAACACGAGCTTGAAGAGGATATGCGCATAGAACACCCCGTCTTTGGCACAGGAATCATTACCAAAAAGCGTGGAGACATAGTGGATGTGCGATTTGATAATGGAGAGAGGAAGAGTTTTGCACTTAGTATTGCTCCGTTAAGACCCATTTAACAACCTCACCCCCTGCCCCTCTCCTGAAGGAGAGGGGAGCTACTTCAATGATAAAACAATGGAATATCTATTCTTAAGAAGTAGCTCCCTTCTCCCCTGGGAGAAGGGTCGGGGTTGAGGGTTCATAATTAATTACCAACTATAGTATGTACCCCTGACCACGGGTGAACTAAATGGTACCCATTGAAATGTACTAGCCCCATCTGTCCAAGTAATGTCTCCGGCTGACCCGATGCTTCCAGGGCTACTGATAATTACCTGGAGACTCGGCCTTTGAGCACCATTCGGAATCGTAACATCTCCATAAAGAATCAAAGTTCTTGGGGAACCTTTGAATGTTCCAAAGTTTGCGGGTATTGATGAGCATGTAACGGAGGTTCCGGCAGTAGTGCAACTCAAACGATCCGTTGAACCCGGTGTACTCATCTCCACATTAGAAACTGTTACGCCGTCTCCAAGGCCAAGAGTGAATACAATATCAGTTACACGCAAATCCGATGTGCCACCCGAAGTCACCCCTGCAAATTTAAATGATCCTATTGGAATATCGGTACCGGCAACCAGAAGTTCCTGAGCTGATCCGGCATTAGATACTCCCCCGACAACGGATTGACTGGTTTCATGCTCAGGAAAATCGTCAGACGATCCTTGAGAGTATGAACGATTGCTCCAATAGCCGTCTCCTTCGATATTTATTCCCTGAACTTCAACGTCTTCTCCGCTTACTCCTCCGCTTTTGTACCCGCTGACTATGGCACGAACATACACATGGCGCGTTTCCTGCTTTTGAATTACAAGAGAACCATTTTTCATGTTCAAAACATAATGTCGATTACCTGCTGTCGCATCTTTATTTGCTCTACCCAAATATTTCCCATTCTCATTGTAAACTTTCACGGCCTCGATCGAAGTAATACTGCTAGCCGCTGTGAAAATAACTATGATCTTTGTTACATCCAAAGGTTCTGCATCTAAAAATATCTCGACTGCTGCAAGCGCAGGAGAATCTTGACCTAACAAAATCATATTCGGCCTTCTTGTCGCATCAGGATCGGAATCATATATAGAGGAATCAGAAGAATCAGAGGTTTCAGAGGAGTCAGAGGATTCTTCGTCATCAGTATTCATAGGATCATTTTTTGTCATCTCCTCTGCTTCATCTGCTTCTTCTGTTTCCTCTGCTTCCTTTTCGATTCCTGCTTCCGCATCCAAAAGTTCCTGTAAAGTCCCCTCCTCGTAAGCAACAAACCTCGCAACCAAGCGGCTAACCTGTCCGCGAGTAAGTTTGTGTCCTGGAACTAAGTTCAAATCTAAATTGCGGCCTTTCGCTGCACGAATATATGGTTCATACCATTCCTCTCTGCATTCAATGCAAAGGTCGGGTTGGATATCATAAATATTAATTAGAACCTTGAGCGCTTCCTCGTATTGAACTGACCTTGATGGCTCAAAAAACCAAAACTGCGGATCAACTCCTTCCCTAGAATTACCATGGACTATTCCATACTGCTTAGCTCTGCAAATCGGCTCTGCAAACCATGCTTCGGAAGCAACGTCAGGAAAACATGAAAGATTAATTACTTCATCGATAAAGGAACGATCTTGCAAACCCTGATGCAAAAGCATCGTTATCTTCATGAACTCGGCACGATTAAGGAGTTTGTTGAATCTAAACGACCCATCCGGATTGCCATCCAGTATTCCTTCTTCTGTAAGAGCTCCGACTGAAACTTTCGTAGCGAGATCTGGAGCAGAGTCTGTGTAAGGAAGCTCAGTATCGTACGAAAGTGCAAAAGCAACATAGGGTATTAGGCCGATGATGAGGATCAAGAGTCGCATGAGAGCGGGAGTATAGCAGTACCGATATTCTTATGCATCTATTGCTACTTCCAAAGCCAAGGCAGGCCATTCTCTTGAAATATTGTAATGCTTCATACAATCTGCAGCTGATAAATGTCCGAGAAATCATTTGATGAACGCGCTTTACTCGTGCTCAAGCAGATGTCAATATTTCATTATGGAATCTCTGTCCGATCGAGTCCGGCAATTCTGCTCTGACCATAATCTGAAACTAAATAAACACTTAGGTCAGCATTTTTTAATTGATCAATCTATACTGGATCAGATAATCGAATCATCTGAGATTGAGGAGACTGACCATATCGTTGAAATCGGACCTGGCATTGGGATTCTTACCACTGAATTGCTCAAAAAAACCGGAAAAGTGACTGCTATTGAGCTCGACAAGCGAATGATTCCGCTACTCCAAGAATTTACCAACCGACAACCTAAACCTAACAACCGATTGACGATTATTAATCAGAACGCCCTCCAAACCCCATTTCCTGACGAAAGATACAAGATTGTAGCCAACATCCCCTACCACATAACCTCTCCATTGCTCAGACATGCCTTTATGGAATCAGAGCTCACACCTGAGTCTTTGACCCTTCTGATCCAACGCGAAGTTGCCGAGAAGATTTGTAATGAAAAGAGCGCCGGGATGCTTACAATCCTTGTAAACCTCTTTGGTAAGCCAAAAATCATTACTCGAGTACCACCTGAGGCGTTTTTACCTCCCCCAAAAGTAGACTCAGCAGTTTTGCATATCGAGTGTTTCGATAAACCTTTAGCCGAAAAGCCTATCTGTGAAGAAATTTTCAAGTTGACGAAAATCGCATTTAGCCAGAAACGTAAAATGCTTAGGAAAACATTGGGAGTGTTCCGCTTTGGAGCGGAACGTCTTTCTGCGCTAGGGATAGACGAAAAACGCAGACCCCAAGAACTTTCTACTCAAGAGTGGGTTGATTTGGCTACTAAATGGCTTGAATATTAACAATCAACACTCAACACGCTTCGCTCTCAACAATCGACTTATTGTTGATTGTTGAAAGGGCACGAAGTGCCCGTGTTGATTGTTGATTGTCATATGGAGAAAACCGCATACTCATTCTTAGGCACATTCATAACCTCCATTTTTGTATTAAGGTGGTGGCAAGAATCTTCTTATCCCCTAACTTTGTGGTTGATCATCTTGTTTGTTTTTTTGAATTTAATAATCTTCAAACAAACACGACAAATAATAATCCCAATAACTCTTGGACTTCTTATTGCGTTACTAACGGTTCAACGCACCACTCACCTAACGTCCATCGAGACAATCGACCACTACGCAGACGAATCGAAAGTTATTCTAAGCGGAATCATTTCCGATGAACCCGATCGCCGCCCTCTTCAGACAAAATTCACAGTTGAAGTTAGCTCGCTGACTAACTCATCAGGTACAACCATCCCTGTTAATGGAAAAGTGCTTGCGACTGACCGTGCACAATATCCTGAATTTAATTATGGAGATGAAGTTGAGGTTTCAGGAAGGCTTGAACGCCCGGGAGTGATTGAAAAATTCAGTTACAAAAACTATTTAAGTCGTTTTGAAATCTTCAGCGTAATTTACAGAGCAAATTTTACAAAAATTTCTGCAGGACACGGTAACAAATTCTATTCCGGACTTTTTAAACTAAAGAAATCATTCGAAAATCAGATTAATAAGATTTATGCGGAACCTCATGCATCGTTTTTGGCAGGGTTACTGACCGGATCGCGCAAAGGTATACCCGAACACCTGATGGAAAGCTTCAATACAACAGGACTGACTCACATCATCGCCATTTCCGGTTACAACATTACAATTATTATTGCAGTAATAGGAGGAATGCTCTTTTGGTTGCCACTTAAGTGGAGGTTTGTACCGGCCGTGACTGCAATTATCGCCTTCACGGTCTTTGTAGGAGCAAGTGCAGCAGTAGTTCGAGCTAGTATAATGGGAATTCTAGGACTAATTGCATTGCAGACTGAGCGTCTTGCACACACTAGACTTGCAGTTCTGTGGACCTTGTTCTTTATGTTGGTTTGGAATCCAAAATTTCTCTGGTACGACGCTGGATTTCAACTTAGTTTCCTTGCAGTAATAGGACTTATGGAAATTTCACCTCATATTGAAAAGTATTTTGCAAAGATCCCACCAAACTTTGGAATAAGAGAAGCCTTGATGATGACAATCTCCGCGCAAATCTCTGCAGTACCTCTCATTGTCCTGCTTTTCGGAAGACTTTCTCTGATCGCACCCATAGCAAACGTCCTCGCAGCGCCTGCAATCCCCTTCGCAATGCTTTTTGGGTTTGTAGGTACGATTCTGAGCTTCATTTATTTCCCACTTGGACAACTTTTTGCATACATCGGCTGGGCTTTCCTGGAGTGGATGGTTTTAGTTGCGACTTTGCTGTCCAAGGTTCCGTTCGCTTCGATTGAAGTCCCAAGAATTGGAGTAGGTTTAATCATTATCTACTATTTATTACTAACAACCTGGTTAATCAGAAGATCTTACCACTCATAAACATAAATCTTATCCACACATCCAAAATAAGCTGGCACTTCCACTTCTTTAATGGGAGTTTTATCCCAAAATTGGAAGGCATGTGATATCACTTTAGTCCCGGGCTTCAATTCTTTATCAAATTTCTTACCAAGTTTTACCATAAGGTTCGTGGTCATGTAGAGGAATATGCAATCTGCATCAGAAATGTCCGCTTTGAATGCATCTCCGAAACGCAAATCTACATCTGACCTTAAAAATATTTTTCTTATGCGTCCCAAAAACCAAACCATCGGAACTATTTCGTATCCAGTGGCGCGAATGCCTGGGTACTTTTTCTTGGCCCTAATAAGCATCCTTCCATCCCCTGACCCAAGATCATATACAACTTCATTTCCCTTAAGCTCCGCAGCTTCAATCATTGCTAGATTGGTTTTCTTTGGTGTTGGAACAAATGGAACTTTTGCCCATATCGTTCCAATTACAGTCGAAACAAATGCAAAAACTATTAGCAAGACAATGCCGTAAGTGATGTAGAGAATTATGATGGAGCTACTTTAGACTATTATTAGTAACGATAATAGTATCCGGCTTTTGGTACATAAATCCTGTCATCATAATTTGGATAGTACCAATCATCCTGGTAATAGGAACTTCTGGAAGGACGCCTATTATTACCGTAGTAAGTATTATTATAGTTGTACCTATTGTCGTAACGACTGTCGTAATAATACCGATTGTTGTAATTACGATTGTTGTAGTTGCGATTGTTGTAATTATTGTAATTGTAACCGCAGTTTCTATTACTATTACTGTTGTAACGATATGAACCGCGAAGTCCTGAATCATACCTGCAGTTGTTTCTATAATTATTTCCGTAATTACTTCCGTATCCATAATTGTTCCCAAAGCAAGTGTAATTGGTACACGCACCGGAGCTATCGTATGAATGACATACGCGATCTCCGCAATACGGAGAGGCTGCAGATGCAGCAAGAGGGATTGCCGCTATAACCGTCGCTAGGCCGGTGATTAAGCTTAATTTGTTCATAGGAGGGGAAAGGTAGTCCTGACTGTATTTAGTATCAAGCAGGGTGGATAGACAGAGGTGTTAGGTGGATGTGTGATGTGATTATTAGAAAATTATGCAGATATTTGTAAATACAAAGAAGCTTCACTAGAATATTGCCAATTACCCACTCAATTCCATGTCTAATCAACAGTGCTCTCTTCGCCTGCACATTCTATTTGGCCTCTTTGTCGGTCTTCTTGTAGGAATGAACTTACTAGGCAACAAAATAACCACTCTTGCCGGTATTTCAGTTTCAGTTGGCATCTTCATGTATCCACTTACGTTTCTAATAACCGACATTGTCGAGGAAGTTTACGGAAAAGAGGTCATTAAACACTTCATTATTGTTGGAGTTTTGACGATAGTGATGATGATACTGTTCACAAGACTTAGTATTTGGCTTCCTCCTAATGCGCGCTTTAGTTATAACAAGGAATACAAAATTATTTTTGATTCATCTACCAGAATAATGATCGCAAGTGTTATTGCATTCGCACTCGCTCAATTACATGACATGTGGGCTTTTGCTTATTGGAAAAACAAGACTCATGGAAAATTTCTATGGTTAAGAAACAATCTATCAACGTGGGTTTCACAAGCTATTGATACTTTTGTCTTTATGATGATTGCCTTCTATCACGTTACAGATAAATTTACCTTCAGCTTCATCATACAACTCGCAATTCCCTTCTATCTTTTCAAGATTGCATTCGCAGTTTTGGATACACCATTTGTATATGCTGGTGTTGCTTGGCTAAGAGGCAGTAATAATAAGCCATCTTAACCCTCACCCCTAACCCCTCTCCCAAGGGAGAGGGGAACTTCGCACTCCTTGGCAATTAAATTGAGTACTTTGTTAATGTGTTTCTTAACTTGAACGTTTTTGAATCTAATGACTCTAAATCCTTTCTGCATTAGAAACCAATCTCGTTTTTCATCTTTCATTTTACTCCATGCATGCATATATCCGTCGAGCTCAATAATAATCTTCCTTTCAACACACACAAAGTCTGCAACATATTTTCCAATAGGAACTTGTCTTCGAAATTTAAGTCCATGAAATTGCCTGTTCCTTAATCGCCTCCACAATATTCTTTCAGGCTTGGTCCCAGCACTTCTTAAATAGCGAGCTTTTCCAACAGAGCCGTAAATATTTCCTAATATCGACATGAAGTGAGCCATTATACACTAACTTCATAGCTCCCCTCTCCTTTAGGAGAGGGGCCGGTGGTGAGGTTGTAAAGCTCACTAAATTAGCCAACTCTAACCAAACAATTTCTCGGAGATAGTCATAAAAGAGAACACTCCAAAGAACACAAACGTCAAAGCCATCACAACATTGCGCCACATGGCAGGGCGAAGGGCCTTGGAGAACATTTTGTTATTAAGGAGTATAAGAAGCCCCGAATATACAAACATCGCGAACGCATTCAACACTGCACCAAGCACAATCAGCGTCAACGGCTGGTCAAATCCTATGCTAAAGACTGTGATTCCAAACAATATCTGAATCCAAAGAATCGTATAATAGACTTTGGAAACCTGAAATTCCTCTCCTCTGGTTAGCAAAAGAAAATTCTCCGTCATTATCCTGCTTGTGGAGTCGAGAACAGTCAGTTGAGTTGCACAAAGCATGATGCCTGTGACAATAAGAAATATAATTCCAAGCTGTGGGAATGTTTTCATACCGATTGTGCTGGCCTCGGTTATTACAAACATTATTCCCTCCGTATCTCCACCCTGTCCGTACGATGTTACGTATGCGAGGAGCGCCAAAGTGAGCATTGTTATAAGCCCCAGACACCAAAAGACTATAAAGTGCTCTGCGTTTATTACTTTCCACCATTTTTTGTAATTAGCTAAGTTTTTTGGAGTTTCAGGAAACTTGTTTCCCGTTATTTTGAACTTCTGTTTCCCTTCCTTTCGGAACAATCCTGAAATTTTATCAGCATATTTGCCCATCCCGTATCCTTTATCGCGAATATAGCATGACTGAGCTAAATTCAGATTCCCTCCGGCGCCTGAATATGCAAGCGCTCCCAAAAAAGCTGCAATTGCAATGCCTATAGGCAGAAATGTGAATCCCTCTCCTTGTCCAACAACCCCTTGGGCAAGTACTACGAAGTCGGATGCGTCAGCAAGATAAAAAGTTAGTAATAGAATGAACGGAACGCCAATGCCAATCAGAATCATCTGCATCCTTTCAACAGTTTTATAGATGGTTTTTCCAAAAGTAAGGATGACTCCTATTAAAAGAAAAATAATGATTCCAATTACTTGCACATTTTCGACATTAAACGCGCTCCCCAGCAGAGTCGCGCCTCCTAACCCGATACCTGGCCATCCAAATCCCAGAAATGTGGAGAGTATGAACCATGCGGGGAGGAGTTTCGCGAGTCTTGCGAAACCTACGAATACACTTTCTCCGAAAGCCAGCGCATATCGCTCAACCTCCATATTAATAAAGAACTGCATCGTAAGTCCTATAACAATTGCCCAAGCAATTCCTAAGCCATAATTGCTGGCTAAATAAGGCCATAGAATAACTTCTCCACTACCAAGACCTAGCCCTAAGAGTATGAAACTGGGGCCAATTAGTTTCTTGAGTGAAAGCGGTTTGGGAAGATCTTGCTCCCCTAAAGGTAATTTAGTCATGCGAGTATATTACTCTCGCAATCCTGTCTCCCGCAAACCCAACAAAAATCATCAGGATTCCGAATGAAATCAACCCGAGCCCTAATAAACGAATAACCAATAAACTCCATTAGAAAAGCTAATTTTTTACATAAAAACACATTTCTGATTATAATATCCCCAACCCTCCCCAATCGTATGAATATCTTTTCAAAAGTACTCTTACCGAGCCTTCTTATATTCCTGCCGAGCCTTGCTCTGGCGGTATTTGTATCTCCCGGAAACCTGATACTATCCTCTGCTTATAATGGAAAGCCGACTTAATTCGATTACAAGCTTTATATTCACGCAAATCAGACCGAAGACGTGCAAATAATCGCCAACATGCACGGTGCAATGGAAGGTAAGGAGCTAGATAAAATGAAGATGCACATGTCCGGCGATATCCAGATTGTAAACGAAGAAGATGTTATGACCGGAAACGCAAAAATTGTAATTCACAATGGCATTTTTTATATCCGATTGGATGATACCGGTTTTTATTACCAAGACGAATACGTGGCAGAGATTTCATCATTTGAACAAACGGTAGCACCACTATTGGGCCAGTGGTACTCGATGCCAGTAGACGAATTACTAGAGGAAATCAGCGGGAATGATGGTGGCACTATAGATTCACTCGCTCCTTTATTCGAAAGTGCACAAGTGGAGGTAGATAACCCCAGAGATGTAGTAACCGGACTATTCGACTCGATTTTCGATATGGATAGTTCCAATTTCTTCGGAGGAAAGTCTTACACTTTAACACTCAAACCAGATTTCCTTTACAACGCAGTCTCTTACTTCGAACAAGTCACAAACAGATCTACCGATGATCCCATAGATTCATATGATGATGCATACGGTGAAGTAGAAGTTTTGCAGGAATTGCTTGATGACAACACGGTTGCCAAGTTAAAGATAGATACAAACAATAATGATGAATTAAGATTTGGACGCTACTACGTCTCTCTGAAAATGCCGGATAACGGGATACAGTTTGCAATAAATGGTGAAATGCAACATCGTACAAAGCCTGTTTATTTGGATGTACCTACAATTACAGCTTCTTTAGAAGAGTCATTACTAGAAATGCAAGAGCCCTCCTCTATTTTGGATGAAGATGAGGATGAATATGAGGATGAAGATGAGCACATGATGGATATCGAAGATGAGGAATTAGACGAGGAAGAGGAAGAGGTTTTGTTTGATGAGTTCGAAGAAGCAGAAGAAGAACTTGATGAGGAAGAAGAGGAAGAGGAAGATGAGGAGGATGAGGAAGAAGATGAGGATGAGGAGGAGGAGGATGAGGAAGAAGATGAGGATGAGGAGGATGAG
>CEPX01066044.1_pt1 | contig 13899 bp, 12 predicted proteins | sample 361361 | NCBI WGS metagenome assembly CEPX01 (sample SAMEA2619974, study PRJEB7988) | marine metagenome | biome: marine biome (ENVO:00000447); feature: mesopelagic zone (ENVO:00000213) & marine oxygen minimum zone (ENVO:01000065); material: "saline water (ENVO:00002010), including plankton... | reverse complement strand
CTGGATGATCTGCAAACTTAAATTCAAATTCAGACTTTTTATCTTCAACAGAAGCTTTAATCCAGAATCCTTGTTCTAAGTCAACCTCCCCCTTATTACATAATCTAAAAGCATACGAATTAAGACAATTAGATGAATGCACTTCAGGATAAATCTCTTTCACAAATAAATCTGAATATGTAGGACATTCTAAACATAAATTATTCTCACAGCCACAAGTACAAATATCTCCATTAGAATCTTTATAACCAGGTCCAGTAGAAACAGGCCAAGTTAACTTATTGTTATCCTCATTCTCCTCAGTAACTTGCTTACCAAAATCAGCATCTACAGTAACATCATGAGTTTCACCATAATTAATATCAAACTTTTCTATGGCCAATTTTTTATTATCTGTAACTTTAACGCATTTATTAGGTTTCACTGCATACTCTCCACTTTCTTCATCAAACAATTCTTCATGTTCACTAGGATCGAAGGGTACAAATATATCTTCATCATTCGCAGATACAATAAAAGCAAAACCTTTAGTTAAATCAGCTTCACCAATATTACAAAATTCAAAAGACAATGAACTTACACACATATCATTATGGACAGTATCAGATATTGTATTTACTATAATATCTGGAAAAATTTCACACTCTATACACACACCTTCAGAACAACCACATTCACAATATTGCTGGCCATCAAAATAGCCTTGTCCGGTCGAAATAAGCGCAGATTCAATATTATTATCTTCAATTAATTCCTCTACTTCATTCTTAGTATCTAAAGTAACTGTAACTTCTTGTTGCTGATTATACTCAAAATTAAAATCACCAATACTTACTTCCTTATCCAACGTAATACATTGTCCAACTTTCATCTCTTCATCAGCCAGATGGACAGGATCAATATCAACACCAATATTCTTACCATTACCTGAAAATTCCACCTGAAATTTATTAGTAATACTTAATTCACCAACGTTACAAAACTCAGCTTTAATGTAACTGGAACACATGTAATTGTTTACATAACCCTGAATCTTCTTAATCTGCAATTCAGGAAACTTTGGACATTCTAAACAACTACCTTCAGAACATCCACATAAACAAAATTCATCTCCATCAAAATAACCATTGGGAGTAATCAACTGTTCAGTAATTTCATTGTTATCTTCATTCATTTCAGCAATTAGTAGTGGTGAATCCACGGCAGCCGCAAGCGTATATTGTTTCTTATATTCTAAATTCAACTGATCAAAATTTAATTGATCGCTAACAACATCTACACACTCTCCTTCATCAAGATCCTCCTGAACAGGAAGCAATATTAGTTGTTCATTAACATTTACACTAACAGAAAAATCTTGACTCAAATCTGCAGATCCTTGATTACAAACCCTTAATACTAAAGAATTGACACAAGAAACTGCACTAACTTCCTTAAAAGCTATAATTAAATCAGGTTTACAAGGACCAGCAATACAAGCGCCTTCAGCACAACCGCATTCACATGTAATAGTATCAGGAGTATACTTAACTGAATTAATAACTCCATATTGTTCCGTATTCTTAAAACCGCAGAAAACTTCCACTAATTCATCCTCTTTACAATTGTCGGGAATTAAATCACAAGTCCAGAATTTATTATTGGGATCATAGGTATCAATATTCTTTACAAACAAGCTACCGTCAGTATTAAACACAGGAACCTCTGGATTTTCAAAATCCTTAATATCTGCTGGTCTTCTATCCCAAACTGTACCTGGTGTGAATTGACTCCAAGGAACTTCATCATCAAAACACTGATTAGTAACACAAGCTGCATATTTATCCAACTCTGCCTCACTTAGCATCGGTTGATTTATAGCAAAATCTCCAAATCCTTGAGAAGCAACACATTTCTTAAACTTACAAGATAGAAAACCTTCATTGCCACTCACCCCATCATCACAAAATAAAACCTCTCCTTTCTGCGCCATCAACTGACAGACATCAGTCTTACATTCTCCCCAATAATTAGTAGTGCCACAAGGCATACAATAATTGTCAAAACCTGCAGGTGTATTAATCCCCACACAAAGATGACTATCGCAATCAGAATCAGTTTCACATTTAGCTCCATCCGCAGCAGTTTCAGGAACTAAATACTTATCGTCATCTTTCTCTTCGTCTCCCGGCTTAAATGCTGGTTCTCTTGCAGAATCTCTTCTGCTGGAGCTCGGCAATGGTCTACCTGCAGCCCCACCTACAAAATCAGGATTAACTATAACTTGACCAATGTCTCTAGAAACTAAAGGCTGAGTAAAAGCTACATCTTCATAGTTAGAAATCTCCAAAATTTCCGTGTTATAATCTTGCAGCAGAATCGCAAAATTAAACTCAATTGTTTTACCAACTTCATCAAATTCACCCTGGGAAGTCAAAACAAGAAATACCAAAAGCACAGTCACAACAATAGCGGTGGTAAAGTACAAATTAGTCCTATCTGTCCTCTTTTTTGACATCAAACCAAGAAAGAAATCGTAGTATATAAAGCATACGTTAACTGCTATTATTTAATAAAGCCAATAAAATCTCCTGAAAGACAAAACCTTGGTGTACAGCATTTTTTATATTAATTTTCTCCACATTAAAACTAACACTGGGTCCATTATGTAAATTATGTTTACTAAACTGGTCTTCAATATCTTCATAAAACTTAGCTAGTTCAGCCAACTCTGCTTCAGGCCAAGCTCTCATTTCTTCCAATCTCCCTCGTTCCAAAACCATTCTTCTAGAATGTTGAGAAGAGGCCATTAACTTAACCAGTAAATCAGCTTGAGGGACATCTTCATATTCTGCAATCGTATGCATCAATAACTTGGACTTTTGATCTCTCGTTAGAAATCCTTGCTCCTCAAATCTCCTATGAAATATAAAAGCATCCTCTCCAGCAGACCTATCAGAAACAAAACTCTTACCTTTACTAACACCGTCCATAAAAATACTCTTTCTCTTGGGAATTAAATACTCCTGTAAATCATAGCAATACCTAGGCTTGTCCATCAAAAATTTAGATAACAATTCATCTTGAATATGATCATTTTTACCAGACAATTCATAAGCAATATTGATATTTAATTCTCCAGCAAGAAACTCAGCAAAAGTAGTTTTTCCCGTAGCTACATTTCCAGCAATCGTCATAATTTTTTGCACTTTTCCTAGGTAATCAACTAACTGTCTTTGAGCCTCCCTCTTACCTTGCATAGCTTGAATGAATTCCAATTTATTCCAAACTTCTAAATCCAATCTTAAAGGCTTTTTATACGTCTTAATACTCTCTTCTATTTCATAAATGCAATTTAAAAGAAAATCAGAATCAAGTTCATTTGCACAATCAATCTCTAAAACTGGCACGCCCATATCTCTTTTTCTCTCGTAAAAATTCTCATTTAACTTGATAATATCATGCAAGTATGTTACATGAGATAATAGCCATTTTTCTTCTGGTCTTTTCCTAGCGGCAATACTTTTCTTAAGATAATTAACATCAGTAACCTTGCAATAAATATGAATATCTGGCTGCAAACTTCTAGGGGAAATTTGTTGATGTAACTTATCATAAATGGCAAAGTTTTCCCCCATCACTGACTTATTAGCCTCAGCATAAACTTCCCTATCTGCTTCATAGTTTTGTCTCAAGATAACAATACCATGACTATTCTCCACCTTAGATTGTGTCTCTTCTCTTGCAGCTAAGCAGCTAAACTGAAACTGAGATGCATAGGCTCCTCTATCGTTGGAATACTTCTTAAAAAGATCTTTATCTAAAGACTCCTTAACAATATTAACTTCTTTAGGCACCCAGAGATTACCAGAAAGTGATCTCAATAAATAACTAGCATAATCTTCACATGCCTCTGCAATAATTTTCTTCCCAGCACCAATCGGTCCCCCAAAAGCCAGAACAATCTTATCATCTAACTGCATCTTATCACCAACATAAGCAAATACAAGATATTAAAAAGCATTACTATTCTCAAATTTATAGTTTCAAATGCTGTAAGTATTATAAAAAATGAAGCAAAATACAGCCTATGCAGAAAAAATACACAAGAGGCCTATTAACATTAGTAGCATTTATCTTCTTCGTAACAGGATACTACCTAATAGGTTCGTACATCAATAAAATTCCTTTACAAATATCAAGTTTCTCAGTGGCAACCCCTATAGATGATGTTCTACCATTGATACCTGAATTTGTCTTCATTTACATGAGTATGTATTTAGTAGCCGTTCTTCCATATTTCTTTATACAAGACAAAAAGGAATTCAGAAGAGTAATCTCTTCTTATTTATTAGTATTGGTAAGTTCATTCATGATCTTCATCTTCTTTCCAGTGTATGTACCTCGTCCAGAATTAATTGCTACAACATTTTCTGAAAAAGTATTAACACATTTATACTTGGTTGATTTACCCATCAACAACTTTCCATCATTACACGTGGCCCTATCGATGTTATCTAGTTTCATATTATACAACTATTCAAAGAAAATAGGATCTATCTCCTTAATTTGGTCTGTATTAATAGCCTTTTCCGTACTACTAGTAAAACAACATTACTTCTTAGACATCATCGGTGGAGTATTAATTGCAATAATTGGTTATCTTTTTTATAGGAATAAATATAAAGTAACTTCTAAAACATAAAGGAATGAACATAACCCTCCTAGACTGTTATACAGATGAAGCATCTGGTCTAGGTGTACCTCCTTACCTTGGCACTTACCCTCGATATCTTTTTGGAAAACTAACAAAAGAAGGACACGATGTTAACTATCTAACAATAGATGATTTGCGCCTATGGAAAAAGTATAACAACGAAAAAAGAGAACCCACAGTCAAACAAAAAACTAATATTCTAATTTACAACTTAACAAAAAACAAAGCATCTGAAATTATCCCAAAAACAGACAAATTAATCGTAATTATGGGTGTACATGTACCAGGTAAATACTTAACAGCCCTCCCAGGGACATTAAAAGAAGTAATTCCTATGTTACAAAACATAAAATGTGAAATTATTCTTACCGGGCCAGCTATCTTTGGCACACAATTAGAAGGCGGAAAATTCTTTGAAAAAGTACAACACGATTATGAAATGCAAGATTATTCCATGTCATTCGATGAATTGGAAAAATATTCTGCAATTGGAGCTGAAATACTCAAACAAATACCGTACAGAACAATGATTGAAATTGAAACTGGAAGAGGTTGTGCAGTTGGCAAATGTAGTTTCTGTACTGAACCAATAAAATCAACTTTCAAAAATAGAAAAATGGAAAACGTAGTGCAAGAAGTCGAAGCATACTACAAACAAGGTGCCAGATTCTTCAGATTAGGTAAACAAGCGGACTTCTACGCCTCGGAAAAACCCATTGAACTTTTGCAAATCATCAAAAAGAAATGTCCTAAAATAGAAGTACTACATATTGACAATGTCAATCCAAATTCAGTAGTAAAACAAGGAGGAGAAGAAATAACAAAAGCAATAGTAAAATACTGCACACCTGGGAACATAGCTGCCTTTGGAGTGGAATCATTTGATACTGAAGTAGTCAAAGCAAATCTACTAAATACCCACCCATTGATCGCCATGAAAGCAATTAAGATAATCAACAAATATGGCGCAAAAAGGGGCAAAAATGGTTTACATAAATTCTTACCAGGTATCAACATTATTTTCGGTCTTCTAAAAGAAACTAAATCTACTCAAATAAAAAATATGGAAACCTTGCAAAAAATAATAGATGAATCTCTATTACTAAGAAGAATCAACATTCGGCAAGTAGCAGTATTACCCAACACATTCTTGGAAAAACATGGTGGAAATAAGTACCTTAGAAAAAATAAACATCTCTACTGGAAATGGAGAAATCAAATTCGACAAAAAATAGACAACCCAATGTTGAAACTTCTAGTACCAAAAGGTACAATCTTAACAGATGTATATACTGAAATGTATGATGGGAAAACAACTTTCTGCAGACAAATAGGCACATATCCTTTAGTTATAGGTGTAAAAGGCAGACTGCCACTAAACAAAAAAATTAAGGTTAAAGTAGTAGACTACATGTTACGAAGTATCGTTGGTGAAGTTGTTTAAATTACCTAACATTTTTATACTTTAAGATATATCAATAAGTTATAATGAAAAAAGCCATAATACCAATCCTGTTGACCTTATTATTATCATTTTTTGCACTAGCAGATGAACCAGAATTTGATGTAAATCCAGGTTTAACTCCAGACAGTCCCTTTTACTTCTTGGATGAATTATTCGAATCAGAATCAGATGATCCTGATGACTTGCTTGCACATCGTCAAGAGAAAATAGCTGAGGCATTGGCCATGGCAAAAGAAAGAGACTCAGAGCATGCCGAAGAAGCTCTAGAAAAAGCCCGACGTTATGGAGAAGTATTGCAAGAAGAGGTTCCTCCTGAACTAGAAGAAGATGCTCGAAAACATGAAGGTGATATTCATAATGTGCTAAAATATATTGGAGATGAAATTCCAGAGATTAAGGATAAAACCTTGGAAAATATTGACCAGGAGAAAAAAATTGTATTAGCGGCTAAAGTTAGCAAAAAAATACATGACTTATGTGAAACCTTATCTCAATTAGATCCTAAGCAATATGCAGAAACATGTAAGGCAGATGATGATTCTCCAGAATGGAGAAAAAGACAACATCAGGAATTAACTAAGGATCAGGAGAAACATGCTAAGGAATTCGCTAAGGCACTTAAACAATGTGTAGAAGAACCGGAAAATTGTGATTGCAATAGTTTAGGTGTACCAAAATTAGAGGCTATCTGTAAGCATAAATCAGTGGAAGAAGCTGACTGCAGAGCCAACGAAGATGAGTGTCGGCACGATGGAGAAGATTTTAACCCAGAAGATTTTCTTCCAGATTATTTACTGCCAGTCTTTATGGATGTAATGGGTGATTTTGATCATGATGAAGGGGATCGCGGATTTGATAGAATGATGCCGCCAGAATGTGAAGGTCTCGATGAAGCTGAATGTATGAAAGTGATGTGGGAAAAGGATACTCCTGAAGAATGTAAAGAGGCTGGATTAACGGGAGAATCCAAATCAGATTTCAAAAAATGTGATGAGATCAGGAGAGATTTGGAGGAAAGAAAAGAAGAGGAAAGAAAAGAAGAATCTTTTGAAGAACCCCCTGGATTTCAATATGATGGTCCTGATTGTACTTCATTGGAAGGTGAAGATCAGCTAAGATGCTTTGAAGACTTCTTCAGATTTGCACAAGGAAAGTATCAGGAGGAACGGCCAGATGAATTTGTTGGATGTCCATCGCCACAAGAATATGAAGAAGAAAAGCGTGAGTGCGAAGCCCAGGATATGTGGGCAGAATTTACAAAAGAAGGCGATTGTGGAGTTGTAACCTGTGTGCCACCAGTTGACTTTGACAAGGAATATGATGCATCTGAGCCAAATATTCCCGAAGATACCTTGCCAGAAGATGATTCTCCGGAACTCGAAGATCCTAACGAATTCGAATGCCCTGATTTTGCTCAGGAAAAACAACAATGTCTAGATCAAGGTGGACAATACGAAATCAAGGATGAGGGAGATTGTGGATACCTGGTTTGTAATATTGATGATAATCAAGATGGTGAAGAATCTACCTGTCCTGATAACTCTGATATGAAACAGAATTGTCTTGATCAGGGATTAGACTATGACTCCCAAGAAACTGCTGATGGTTGTAGTATAATTACATGTAAAAATAAGGATGAAGAAAGCCAAGATCCTGAACAACCAGTAGCAATACCAGGTGAAATTGAGCCTGATACATCTGAAACTTCTCCTGAAGAACCAGACCCTTCTGAAACCATGCCACAAGAGCCTGAAGAAAGTAATACTGAAACTTCACCTCAGGAACCTGAAGAAGTGCAGGAAGACAATGGAGATTCTGAAGACACTGATACTGAAACCACAGAATCTAATTAATTATTCTCTATTTTCTTTTACGTATTGATTTACAATACTGAGTACGTTTCTCCCATCTTCATTAACGGCAATTGTTCTTTGATTAATGTCAATTCTAGGCTTGAGAGTGAGCTTTAAATCCCTAAATAAGTCCCCGAGTTCATTACTCATTTTAACTAAAAGTCTTTTACCTCTAAGCCCACCATCACTATTCCAATATTCGTTTTCGCTAATTCGAATCTTCCCATTATTGGCTAGTCTATTAAGTCTATCTGATATTAATTGGTCTTCACTGAGCAACTCATAATTATCGATAGTTAGGTTTTCCAAATCACTAACAGTAATGTGGTTTTTAGGCACATTATACTGACTAGACTGCAGGAATAGTTTTCTATTTAACTCAGATACTCCTTCAATAGTGCTATACTCTCTTAAATTTGAATAAACACTAAACTCATCTTGTAAAACCACCCGCTCTCTGTAATCGCAATTGGCTATTTTTTCTCCAATCTTCTTAATACCTGAAATATATTTGGTAAGCAAACTTCTGCCTAAGTAGGTTATAATATCTGGGTTCAATTCAACTAAACCACGACCAAATCCAACATCTCCTGTAGCTAAATTAAGTTTGTCATCTAAGTCACATAATTCTTGTAAAGTTAAAACATTTGCATATTCCTGAGCAACCTCATTATTGAAATTAAAAACCTGCATAAGAAAATCAATTCTTTCTTGTTCTGGAAATTCGAATTTTTCAACAACAACTTTTTCCAACACTTGAGGTTTTTCAGGCTCATTTGGTACTACTCTATTACGTTCTATAATAGGTACAATAACTACTTCGTGGTCAAGCAAATCGATGAAAGAATCAGCAAATTTTTTGCCTACATATCCATAACTACATAACTCATACAATGATTTTTGTAAAGTATCTTTGTTAATAGTGTACTGTGATAAGGTAGTTTTCCTTGAAATAGCATTTAGATTAGGCAATATTTCTCTTGCCCTATGTGGTGTATATTCGTGATCCAGGAACCAATTAACTTCTTTAATGTAGCGCTGATACAATTGTTCTTTATTTTGAATGTTTAAAGCATCATCTCTTCTCAAACATGAACCTAAATTGTATAAATCAGTTAAATTTTCCTGCATTGTTGTTTTAAATACTCTGACCTTGGCAATTACTTCTACTTCATCTTCAGTTTCACTCAAACATTTTACAGATCCCATCAGAGTATAGGTTTGTCTTCTAGTCTCTGGTGACAACTTACTTAAGGCCGGATCTTCAATATCTGAATTTAATTTAGAATCCAAGTAAGTTTTTACTTTCTTTTTCAAACCTTTAATTAAATTCTTTGATGCAAACTGTGAATCAATACTATTATCTATCTTTGCATCCAATTGTTCTCTTCTAGAACCAACAATAACGTCATATGATTCAAAAGTGTATATTCTAGCCATAATATGCTCAAATGAATTTTCCTTTTTAAAATAATCTATTAAGAATTTGACAAAATGTGGACTCGCCGGGCAAACAAAAAAATTATTTTTTGGGCCCGACTCACCATTACACTACGTTTATGGACTCGCCGGGAATTGAACCCGGGACCTCCCGATCTTTGGAACTAGTATGCCAACCGAGTGCCCTACCACTGAGCCACGAGCCCAAATTTTCTTAATTTATATGGTTTCACTTCTTTTAAAAATTTTTCTACACTTGTCTTGTGGGTTGAGGCATTTCCCATAAATCTTACCTGATTATCAGTCATTTATATAATTAACTCTCCAAAACATTAATAAAACTCACAAATATAACCTTGCTATGAAAGAGGTAGTTAAGAAAGAAATTCTCTACGATTTAAAGAATGCCATAGATATTCTTGAAGAGGACGGGTTACAAGGTTCTGAAAAATTAAAGCAACTCTCGAATCATGCCATAGAACATGTAGCGTTGTATAAGAATCTTGATTCAGTATCATTGACTGTATTAATTTATTCTTTATACAAAATTTATGATACTTTATCCATTGAGGAACGAAAAGATATCATCTCCAACCTCAAAAAGGCAAATTTTGCCCTTAAGAAAAATACCTTTGGCAAGTATAATCGTCAAATAAAATTACTTTTTCGCACAGTTCAACAGCAGAATGTTGAAGTAAAAAAACATTTACAAGATATCATGCAAGCTGCAAGAATAAAGAAAGGAACAGTACTACTGGAAAAAGGATTATCCATAGGTCAAGCCGCTGGACTCATGGGTATCTCTAACTGGGATTTACAAAAATACGCTGCTAAAACTCCCGCCTTAACTGTGCATAAGGAAAAAATTCACGCATTCAAACGATTAGAAAAGGCCATGGCCTTCTTTGAGGTACAATGAATATCACAGGTGAAAGACAATGAAAAAATTATTTTTTGATACTGGTCCCATAATTACTTTAGTAATGTCTCGATTAATTTGGATCTTGCCAGAAATTAAGAAAAATGCAAAAATGCAATTTTTCATCACGCCGGCAGTAAAATATGAACTAATCGATCGCCCTCTAACAATAAAAAGATTTCAATTTGAAGCATTAGAAGTATCTAAATTGTTAAGGGAAGGTGTATTGGAAATATACAATAAAGTGCCAAAAGCAAAAGTTAAGAAATTGCAAAAAATTGCCAACAGCTCATTTAAAATCAAAGGAAAGACTATGGATATTATTCAAGAAGGTGAAATGGAATGTGTTTTATCTTCCTTACAGGAAGCGAATTCTGCGGTGGTAATTGACGAAAGGACATTGCGATTATTTATAGAAAACAATCCTGCCATGGGTAAATTACTTGAGCACCGTTTTAGGAGAAAGGTAACAGCAAACAAGGAAAAGATGGAGATATTTAGTAAATTTTTTAAGAATCTTACGATTATGCGTTCTATAGAATTAGTTAGTATAGCTTACAAAATGAAACTACTGGACCCTTATTTAATTAAAGGGCGGGCAGCACGAGAAACTTTAGTAAACTCTGTTCTATGGGCAACAAAGTATAACGGCTGTGCAGTTACGGAAACTGAAATTAACGAGCTAAAGGGATACTTGGTACGGTAATCTTTTTAAATTAAAGTAAATTCTATACTCATAATGGTCAAAAAATGCATTGTTTGCGACGCAGAAGCCAGGTATAAAATAAAAGATACCTCGGACTACTATTGTCAAGAATGTGCAGAAGAAAATTTTAGTGATGTGGAAATGTTAGTTACAGTGGAAGACGAAGCAAACAGGCTAAAGCAATTCATTAAGGAAAGATTAGCTCATGAACCGAACGATAAAGATAGGGAAGATCAGTACGTCGAGAATTGAATTGATCGATATTACAAAAGCCTGGATAATTATTTCTTTGGCCTTTGCTTTTTATTATTCCAGGAAAAGTTTGCAACGAGGTAATCTATTAGAAATTTTTTCAATGGAATTTTTCACTTATTTTATTATATCTCTGTTTACGGCTGGGTTGGGCTTTTTACTGCATGAATTGGGACATAAATTCGTAGCACAACATTATGGAGCTGCTGCTGAATTTAGATCATTTGATCAGATGTTATATGGTGCATTAGGATTGGCTGCTGCAATAGGAGTTATTTTTGCTGCACCTGGCGCAGTATTTATATCTGGCCAGATTACAAGAAAAGAAAATGGGATCATAAGTGCGGCTGGGCCGTTGATAAATTTTGGATTGGGAATAGTGTTTTTTATGTTTATGGTTTTTTATGGTAATGTATCTCCTTTTTTAACTAAATTGTTTGAAATTGGTTTTGGTGTCAATTTATTTTTGGGTCTTTTTAATATGATACCGATCGGATTCTTCGACGGTAGAAAAATATTTCAGTGGCAACCAATTATTTGGGGACTAATGGTGGCATTCGGTGTAATATTTTTGTTTTTATCCTCAATTAATTTTTGGTTTTTTCTAGATTATTAGACGACAAAATCATCACTTTTAGACGGTAAAAAGGGCAAACATTTATATACTACCGTCTCTTCGGAATAAGATTGTTAACGTTTTGTCCACGGTAAGGATGTAGAATCCAGAAAGTGAGGAGGGGCTTCCAAACTTTCTAAAAAAGGTATTATATACCAAAAAAGCAGGTGATATATTTGAAACAGCACGTATTTCAGGAGGTTAAGAAATTTAAAATCCAGAGGTGTTGTAAGGGTTGCGGTAATCGAATTGTTGTAGAAAATGCTAATAGATATTACTGTAGCAACTGCAGAGGATATTAATTCTTGTTTAGGCAAGAGTAAAATACCACAATGAGGTATTTTATTTTTTTTATTTTAATTATTATCCAAAAAAGTTTTCAAAGAATCTTGCGAAAAATCCTTTCTCTTCCATTTCTGGTTCCTCAACTTCTGGCTCATCAATTTTAACCTGCACGGGAGGTTCAGGTGAAACTGGTTCTTCAATCGATTCCTCCGGAGCTGGTTGAGTTTCAACTTCAGGAAACTTCACACCTATTATCCAAGTACCCATGTCCACGGCCTTCACCTTATAATAATGATGAAATTTGTCATCATGGCTATAATCCGTTTTAAACTCTTGTCCATTTACAAAAATCACTATGTCGTTTTTGTTTAAATTTAACTCAGATAACTTCTTTTTATCAACTCTCAATGTAAGATCAATACCAGAAATTTTATTGGAATCAGCTGATTTCACTTCAATCCCAGAATATACTACTCCAACAAAATTCTTAACTTCAACTTCATCAAAAGTAATGATAGCATTCTTTACCTTTGCTGAAAAATACGCAGTGGCATCTTTCAAGCCGTCGACATTTCTAACTTCAAAATCCAAAATAGTTCCAGCTTCAACTAATGAAATAGGTTGTACAGCTGAAAATTGCCCCGTTATAGAACTATTAGAGGAAGTAAACAAGAGAATAGTAGTAACCGCTAAAAAGGCTACTATAGTAAATATTGCAGCTGGCTGAGATCTATCCTGCTTCCTCTTTTTTGGCATCTATAAGAGAATATTTTATAGTTTATAAAGTTAAGTAAAAAATATGGGTTCGGTGGGACTTGAACCCACGACCTCGAGATTTCTATCAGGAGACTTCAGTTTCACGACAGCAAAAGCTGTACTCGCGCTCTCCCAACTGAGCTACGAACCCATAAGCAGCTGAACCAACAACTCATTTATAATCCTTTCTGTAAATGAGGATAATCTTTTTAAAAAATGACCTAATCTGGTTAATATACGTGGATCTACAACAAAAGATAGCTCAATTACATCAGGAACGAAAATATCGTCCAGTAGGTGTATTTCTCCTATGTAACTCTGAAAATGAGTGTTTAATTTATGAATCAACTAAGAACAAGGGCTTCTGGATATTTCCGCAAGGTGGCATAGATTCTGACGAGAAACCCCAAGATAGCATGTATAGAGAGATGAAGGAGGAATTAGGTGTATCTAAAGAAGAATTAGAAAATGTAGTAATAGGGGACAAAATTGAGTGTCTCAATCGACCTATAGGAAGGAAAAATAGGAATGGATTTTGCAAAGGTAAGGCTTATATTTTAATGCGTGCTAATTACTCAGGAAATAATAATTTTAAATTAAAAAAAGACGAAGTTTCGGCCGTAAAATGGGTTGATTACTCCACTGCTAAACACTTATTTTCTAAATTGAGACCAAAAAAATCGGAATTGCTAACCAAATACTTAACATCTACTTCTCTCTAACTCAATCCTTGAAATTGTAATATGTTTTGTGCAAAGAAGTTAAACAATACCATAACTACTGCAGCAATCATACAGTAAGTCAACGTGCTCTTAGTTAAATTCTTACCCAAAGAATATCTAGTACCTAATTTATCTGCCCCATTTTCTATACCGCTACTTAAAGCTGTCAGAATGTAAACAATTTGCACA
>CEPX01083752.1_pt1 | contig 13903 bp, 22 predicted proteins | sample 361361 | NCBI WGS metagenome assembly CEPX01 (sample SAMEA2619974, study PRJEB7988) | marine metagenome | biome: marine biome (ENVO:00000447); feature: mesopelagic zone (ENVO:00000213) & marine oxygen minimum zone (ENVO:01000065); material: "saline water (ENVO:00002010), including plankton... | reverse complement strand
AGAAAAAGATGTTAGATAACCGTGTAATAATATGATTACAAGCAGTACCTTCATTACTTGACCTAAATTTGATCGCAGTAAACAAATCGCAACACAAATAGAAACAATGGTTAGATAAACTAAAAAGCTCATTAATAATACCCACCTTGAAGGATTTCTCCTGCAATCACGTAAGGAAGGTCATTGATATCTAAAATTTTTCCGCCAGAATCTATAGTGAATCTACAGATTGTTTCTTCTTGACCTCGATATGTGAACACTAAAATAGTGTCAGCGATCTCTTTACGTGGAGAAATACGATAAACAGTTATACGAACCGGAATTGGATCATCTGTCGCTTTATTGTACATGTGTGCATTGACGATAAATTCACCCGGGATCTTCCTTCTGATTATTACAATCTCTCGATTTTCTGGCTCAATAGCTGTATCGACCGTATCGTAATTTGGATTATCATAGTGAGTGCCCAGATCATCGCGATCTAAATGCATAACTGCATTATTCATCTGGCGGAAGAAAACGACTCCTCCCCGCGGGTCACGAACGTATAGATCTACATCATCATCATATTCACCTGGCCAGCTAGCAACAATGATGACGTAAGCAGATAACTCAACATCAGCTGCTGAGGTGTCTTCCCTCTGCATGAATATCAACGTAATAACGAAAAGCACAACAAAGCATAGTAGTGTGTTAAAAAGTACGTCTAGAAATGCCAGGTTAGAATGATACGAGCGTCTCACCCGTGCTCCTCGCGCTCCAATGTTCGTTCAAGCATAAAGAATTGAAGCTTTAAAAGAACACTGGCTATCAAACCAATAAGAGTTGTGGATAATGCAGTCGCCATCCCAGCTCCCAAGCGAGCAACCATTCCTTGCGCTGCTTCTATGTCAGAAAAATCTAGTGTTGCGAAGCCTGTCAACATCATCATAAATCCGGCGACAGTACCTATCATTCCAAGAGAAAGTACGATATCACTAAAAAACCATCCGCGCTCTAAAATTGGATTTGGTTTCCCGGTTTCCCAGGCAAATCTTGTCTTCCCTATTTCGAAGCCACAAGCAATCGTTTGCCATACCAGAATTGCCACGATGATGAATGTAATTCTTGTTATATCATTCATCATAATTTGCTGTAATAGCCCGTAAAAATACGCTAATTCAGCACCTACAAGCATTGTGCAGAAGCAGAGCCACCACAATAACATAGCACTTGATATCTTTGGTAAGCGTATACGCAATTCTCGATCCCTATAACTACTTATATTCCAGGGGGCGATGCTTACTTTATAATGGCAACTGACTCAAAGTACAGTGTGGGAGACTTGATACGCCTCAAGGAGCGGTATCGAGGACATGGGAAGTTGGCAATCATCGTAAAGATCCACAAAACTGAAGTCTTGCAAGAGAACGGATGGACTACTTTTGACTTTTGGATACTGACAGAATTAGACGAAATGATATTCATCAATAGCTCATGCATTGAAAAAAGCTGGTAAGCAGTCAGTCCCCACCGTACGTCTTGTAAAGTTCGATCTCGTCTTCGTATTCTTCCTCTTTACCCTCAATCGCTTTATCAAGTGGTCTCTTGTGCTTGTTATAGACATCTGTCAATATCGGAATTCTATCGATTTTTCCCTCATGTAGGCCCCAGCGATCATAGCGACGATTCCAGTCATCGTACAATTCATGGGATAAGAGGTGTACTTTAATCTCAACCCGTTCACCCTTGAAATGCTTCTCGAGCGAAACCTTAAAATAGTCATGGCCGCCGTCAACAGCAACCCCAGTGCACTTGGATTTATCCTGCCAACACTTGCACGTCCTAAAATCGTGACGAGTTCGAGAAAAAATTGTATTATTGCATGTTTGACAGTAATACCCTATAACCGAATTATGTGTTTGCATTCTTATTGGTTCCCTTCGCCAGAATCATCACAAATAATGTTACCATGCTCATCAAGAGGTGGGAAATATTCATGAGCTGTGTCCCACGAACACCAGCAATTCGACCCCCCTGGGCACTTGTCATTTAGCGTATCTAAGCCAAGATAACACCCTGCCAAAAATAGTAAAAAATTACTCATCTTATATTTCGTGCCTCGAGGCTGGAGCGGGTGGATTCGAACCACCAACCTCCGGGGTAACAACCCGGTGCACTGCCAATTATGCTACACTCCATCTCGTGTTCAGTCATAATTATGTCATAAAATTAATGATGGTGAGCCGCCAGGGACTCGAACCCTGAACCTAAAGATTAAAAGTCTTTTGCTCTACCCGTTGAGCTAACGGCCCCTAAACGGACAGTCAGCTGGAAAAGTAAGTAAAAACAGACCAGCTGACATGCAGGAATTCAATTAAAGCCACCACATAAACGATCTGTTTAAGTTTATGAACACTAGCGTGTACTTCGGCTAGTGACTGTGCTACATTTGCGATTCTATTTGTTGCCATACTTCTTTACCACTAATTTTTCCATGCTTTCTTTAATCTCGGATCAACATCCCGGCCGGTTTTGAATTCCGGTCTGGATTCGCCCATCATGTAACCAAGTTCTTTCTTAAGTCGTTCTGTGGGTTTCCCTTTCTTTTCAAATTTCCCAATCTTTTTTTCAAGTCGCTTGACATGTTGATTTTGACGTTGTGTTTTTGATGCCACTATTTTTTCCTTGAAGATAAATCTAAGGGGTTTCCGTAAATATTACAGGATTATTAGCAATTTTTTTTCGTAAAACCTTTGGAAGTCCAGGGTTAACCATTAGCGCTTTGGGCACAATCTCATGTCGAATATAGTTTCTCATAAATGAAGTATCGAAATTACTGGGATCGATAATGTATGGTACATCCTTCCGGGCACACCAGTCCTCAAATACTGCCTTTCTAGTCTCCAGAAATGGCCTCAGATACCTTCCCCGTTGAGATGGGATTAATCTAGCCTCTCCATGGAGAGCCGTGAACAGCCAGGTTTCTACAGCATCATCGAGATGATGGCACGTTATAACAGGTAAATCACCCGATTCCATCTCAAAGAAATCATAACGTGCTTTTCGCCAAAAATCTTCTTTAGATACACCAGCAGGAACAGCTTCTTTAAGATCACCAATCACATAAGAAATATTCCCCAAGCCACAATAATCAGATACTATATTTTCAGCGCCCTGCGCGTGGGGAGTACCATGATTAAAGTGCAGCACCAAAATTTCTTTATTGCTGCGCGAAAGGAAATCTAAAACCGCCATCGAATCAGGTCCACCCGATACAGCAATTGCTAGCTTATCTGGTAATTTTGTTGATAATCTAATCATTTTTTAAGTGGTAGGGCGACCGGGACTTGAACCCGGAACCCACGGTTTATGAGACCGTTGCTCTGACCAAATTGAGCTATCGCCCTGTAATTTTCTCCAAATATCGAAAGTCGTATCCATCTATCCCATAGGTGCCATCCGGAGTCAAAAATAGATGATGCTTGAAAAGTCCCCCCACAGGAATCGTTGTATTCACATGTCCAAGATAAATCATATCATACGGTTTATCAGGATTACCTTTCCAGAAATGGCGGACAAACCCAATCATAAAACCATATCGATGTGCTTCCTCTCTTTCTTCTTGTGGTACACGAAAGGTGCTCTGACGTACGCCCTTGTTACCACCAGCCACACGGATTACATCTCCAATGTTTGCATCCCTCACGTACATCTAGTGTCCTACACCAATAGTACCGCAAACAGCATAAAAATCATCATCCAAAAAAGCACCTCCACGATTAGGAGGGCGAGAATATACACTCCCGCAACCTTAAGAGCCCAGGTAAAATCACCGGTAAATAGACCAATGAGAAAGATCAAAAAAAGTAGCATTTCACCCTCCTATTAATTTTATTATACCAGGCGGGGAGGAAATTTACACTAATCAGATATCGGCTCGCATCAAGTCTTCGGGAGAAAATGCCTCTTCTGTATCGTCATCGAATTTCACAATAATCTTCGTAAGACCGGACATCGATCCCCCTGTTGTCATAAATGGCATGGGAACTCGTTCAACACGAACAATCGTGCCAACTCTACTCATCTGCATAAAGTGGTATACTTTAGAACCAATCTTCAGATTTTTCACAACGCTCCTTTTCCTCTTCTCGAAATTTATATGCTAATCTTAAAACAGATCTTGAAAAAGTTTCGGTAAAAAACCATGGAAGCGCAGCATGAATGCAGCAGACAATAGCCATCAGGCCCGACCATCCAGCATAGTAGAGCGCTCTCTTGCTATGCTGACAATACGTCATATTATTTTTCGTGAGGTGTTGACACGGTATCATTATTCTTCTCCTCTATCATCATTATATCTTCTGTGTCTAAAATACATTCGCCTGAGGGGAACCTCACACGGACACGAGCGATAGAAAAAACAGCTAATATTTCACCCATCTCACCCGTTTCTAAACATATTACAAAGTCATGTTTTTTGAGCATCTCCGGTATCTCCTGGGGAATCCGAACGAATATACTTCGTCCATGCGTACATTTTTCTTTCAGAAAGATACGAGACGGTCTCCTGGTTTGCATATGCTTCGCGCTCAAATGGGATAGCGCGATATGCAGCAGGGCCGTCTAATCGTTTGACCAGGCGAAACCAAAGATAAAAAGCGCAGTAAAGAACAGCGAACCCAACGATTAATAATTCTAGCCATTGCTTAAAATGAATCGTTTCGTGTCGCTTAGTCTGATCGCTCATCTTGGTTCTACAAAATACAAAAAAAACTAAATTGATAGCATGAATATCGATTGGAGAAAGTGCCGAGAGACACACAGGTACCCTAGAATTTTCAATAAAAATTGGGGCACAGCTCTTACCAGGAGTTGACATAATACGACCCTTCCAACCAACTGTAAATATACCTCTCAAATCTATAGTTATTAACAGGGCAATCATGATAAGAACATTTCTTGTGACAATTTTTCTATCTGTGTGTGCAGTCTTTTTTGTTACATCTTTTAATACCCCAAAAGTACATGCAGAAGCACCGAAAGTAATCGTAAATACGACCTCTCCCAGACCAGCGATTATCCAGACAGTATCTTCAACACGGGTAAATGAGAGGATTAGTCGTCACAGTTCAGTAGCTGTCCGAGGATTAAACGGCGGTCACGGCTCAGGAACGTATATCCAACATAACGATCATTATGCCATCCTGACTGCTCGACATGTTGTTGATGATTCAAATATTTTTTATGTTTCAGCTGGAGCAGAAAAAGTTGTTGGTCAAGTAATTTGGAAGTCAGAAACTCATGATATTGCATTGTTGAAGATACCAAGACTAAATTCTAGAAAAGCAGTCAGTATTTCTAGACATAATCGACTGCTCAGTGTGGGTGACGAAGTAATATACAGCGGCTATCCCGCAAGTTATGACATGCTAACAACACGAGCATATGTAACAGGCTATGAAGACGGCTATAAAGCTGTTTTGTTACATGGGTTTATTTGGTTTGGATACTCTGGCAGTGGTGTATTTAACGCACAAGGAAATATCGTGGGCGTAGTAGTGGCAGTTGGTGTACAAGAGTATGATGAAACAAGACAGGTATTAGAAGACCTCGTCTACATGCATGAACTAAGCGCTGATCATGTTACCAGAATACGGCACGCCCTAAGATAATTCGACTTCTGGTCTAAATTCAATCGGCCATTCTTGCTCAGGCCAGCGAGACATTAGATAGTATTGCCATACGTCTCTAATCTTTGTCATCAAAGAACCTAGCTCTTCTTCTGAGTATCCCTTGTTCAATCCTGTGGCGTAGATATTGTTGAGGTCTTCATCAATTTCATCCGTCGCATGAGATCCGTGTCTCTTAGATTTAAGAACAAGACTTGACACGTATGAGGGTACTTCGGCCTCACTTGTGTAATAATAATTAGCCCGCTCTAATGATTTCCATATCTCAGAATCTGGAACATTCCTCTGGACGTCCATTAGCACATCTGTAGATTGACCTGAATGCTCCAGCTCATGCCGGAGATCGGCCTCAATTTCTACCTTGAGCTTTTCTAATTCCTCATCTGAATAATCAGTCGGTATCTGAAGATTAATTCGAATATCTGATTCTTCCCGCTGCTCATCAGTAGCATCTAGATCGAATTCATAACTTGCATCGCTGTTGAAGATATCTGACGGCTCCATTTTCACATACACGTTTCGTAACCACAACACTGCTTCTGGTAATTCAACCTCTACCTGAAACCCAAGCGTTCCTTGTGTAGCAAATGCACCCCTGAGGTCTTCGTCTAAAAGATACTCAACAACTTCATCAGCTATCAGCGCTGCGACTTTTTCAAGCTTCCGACCGGTTAATGATTTTTCGACCAACAGAGCCCTCACATAACCACGTAGTATATCTTCATTCAGGTGCTTGTTCAATAAAGCCAAGAGCTCCTGATTCTTTTTATCAATACCGGGTGCTGTTCCAGGAACCACAATTCCCTTTTTATCTCGAGGACCCTTTTCTATCGTTGTTGGGTCATTCTTGTTCTTCGCCTCGATGGCCTCAATAGCCTTTCTTCTTTCTTCTGGCGTAAGAAGCTTAATCACATCCTCAGGGTGCTTTGTCGATCTCAAACCCGTCAGGTTAAATTTATCCTGATCAACTTGCCACTTCTTTAATTCCTCATCGGACATCCATGATGGTCGAATTGCTGGTCTGTGATGGCCGCGGCCGTACATCTCTCCCGTCATCTTATCCCACAGCTCTTCTTGCTCCATGCTCTTGCCCATGAACTCGATCTCTTTACCGGCCTCGTTCCAAACGTCTTCGGGTATAAGGACCTCTGATCCGGTATCATAACGATGCATTCCACCAGATTTGTCGATGACCCATTCCGGAACCTTGTACGCGTATACGTGACCAGACCTGCCGTGATTCATCGCAATGTCCAGCGGATTAGGAGTCAGAAAAACACCAGATTTAACAGGACTATCGAGCCACCATCTTTTCCAGTTGTCTGTTCCAGGAATGTTTACGAAATCGCCTTCATCACCAAAGCGATCGATCTTGTTAGAATCCCACTGTTGCCAGTAAGACATTTTTGGCTGAGGCTTCGCTGGTCGATGCCGATTGATATGATAAAGAACACGCTTGTCTTTCTGGCTTCGGACGGTTTTCTCCAAACAAAGCTTGATATATCGCCTCACCAAGCTTTCATTTTGCTTACTCAACGATGGAAGATCCATCACAGCATTAGGATCGGTATCGAGTTGTGTATTCCCTAAATCGCAGGGTGCATTGAGCACAACATTAACAAAGTGCGGTACTGCTACAAGTCCCATGGATTCTACAAGCTTAATAAAAGCCTGTAGGTGGTCTGCTCTGTCTTCCCAAATATGCACCTCTTGCAAGTCGGATAACTTTGCAGCTAGCTTTTCTATCATAGAAGATTTCCACGGCTGAGTCCTAACATCTCCAGTTGGCTTAAGCAAGACCTCCTCAAACGTTAGCCCTCCCATCGCCAGAAGATCCGTTATCCGACCAACAAGCTCAGATTTCCTCGTCCGACCTGTCATCAAAATCGCATACACGCTGGGGTCGGCAATACTGCTATGTGCACTTGATACTGTACTACCTATCCACAAGTCATTGGGTGGATCGATTACACAAGGCGCTGACAATGATTGTAACGTATCATACCAATGACCAATGTGCCCTTCCCAATCGTCGGGGTGCATCGGACTCATAAAAAGAGTTGCATCAAAATCGTATATGTGCAACTGAGTTTTCATACACCTAATTCCTTTAGCTGTTCCACAGTATCTACGCTTCCACCCGGCATATGCCAGATACCAATTCCGCCGGCGGCATTCCAGCTATCGACGGTCGTAAGCTTATCATCAATAAGTATGTTGGGAATGCCATTAGTCGTTGCATGCCTGACCTTCTCTGTAGCAGGTGCTATAATGACGTCGTTCGGGGGCTTGATAGGGTTAAGCCATCTATGCACCCACAGTTCCTTTCCTTCTGCAGATGACATCACTGTATCATTCCTTGACGCAATTGGTGCAGTCAAGATGTTAAGTGTTCGTCCTGTACTGGCAAGAAATGGCCAAAGTTTCTCCAACGCATCCAGCCAGGGTTTCATCTCAGCAAATAGAGGTCCGGGATTCGCTCCAATAGCACCCATCATGAAATCTCGTACCACCTTAATGTCAAGATCTGGTCTATCCTTCGCGCGCCAATCAGATCCGAGCGTCTCGCGAACCTTTCGTAACCGCTTTTCGTATCCCTTACTCACCTCCACACCTGCTATACGACCACCGTCTAAGAGGTCATTGACGAGCTTAACAACTGCCTGCTCAAAATTCACCAACACGCCGTCCATATCGCAGAATATCTGTGACTCGGGTTGGACTTGAGCTGTCGTTTCTAGCACTTCTTCATTGGCTTCTACTAGAAGAGCTCTTATGTATTCACGGAGTAGGTTCATCTCATAATCCTATAAAGATAACATCACCGGATGATGTGTAGTCTTTAGTTATAGATTCCCAAACCCGCTTGGCCGCAGCAGACGTACCTGATCCTAACGTGCAGTGATGTGCTCCAATAAACACTCCGCCATTTCTTTTTGCATACTCGCTAGCTTTGTCTATGAATGCTTTGTAGATTTCTTTACCGTGCCCTTTGCCGCGATTACCTTCATCATGAATCCATGCGTTTGCTACATCATAGAACTTTGGCCTGAAAGGTGTATTACCTTCAAGCTCTATCTCGGCCCACTTCCCATTTTCATCTCGTGCTATGGTTGTTCTTGGCTTAGCATTTTTTGCCCACTTCTTTTCTGCAGCAAGATATTCAGGCGTTTGCTTTAGAGCATCAACATCTGATTGGCAGTCTCGGAATCTAAGATGTGTTCCGCCCTGGGCATATCCAATTCTTCCCAGTTCAACTCGGAAGTAATTCTCATCTCCCTTGCTCTTCAAGGTGGGAGTCTCAGTTAGCAGCTCTTGTATGTATTCACGAAGTAGACTCATCCGTCACCCCGACCAGTCTGTATAATTTCCAGCCCTCGATCTTCAGCATACGTCCTAAACCTAACGGGAACCGGTCGATCATCTGCTATGACAAAAGCAACGGGCTGCCAATTATCTACTAATGCTTCATTCCCGTATACACCGACACCGGCACCAGCTGGATTCCAGTCTTCTTTACTGAGTACAATCGGGGCCCAGTCATCACGTCCGTACTCAGGTGGGTAGTACGACTTCGCTACGCCTTTGTTCATACCAGAGGACTTCGTTCTGTGCGTACCAATTTGGCTTCTATACGCATACTGCATACCTGTGACAACGTCATCCATATTATTGGCCAGCAAAGAAATATGCCCCTTCACCTGAAGTCCGTAATTTCCGTATTCTCCTGTTGCTAGTTCGTTTGGAAGATAGGCATTCGTGCTCAGTTCATCCTTGCTAGACGCCTTGAGGAGTTTTATTATGTCATACTCATCTTGGGCCCAATGTATGGTAACCAGGCTATCCATGAAGGCCTTATCGGCGTGTTTATGAAATGCTTTCTTTAGCTCACGACCAGATTGAAACATCTTCGATGCAGCTTCTTTGTCCCCCTGGCTAACTGTTCTTTCTTGGTACTGGGGGTTGGCTTGAATGTCTTTTACAAATTCCTGGCGGCTTGCGAGGTCTTCCGCTAACAGCTCTCTTATGTACTTACGCAAAAAAGACTCCCTTGTCCCCTTGGGCTGCGCAGCTATTTTGTAGTCACCGGGAACAAGCTGGGAAAGACTTACGATAAACTCATCGCCGTAGTGCTCAACATCCTGCATCAGTCGCATAAGGATATCCGGGTTTTCGCACGGACCGCTTAGAGTTACGGGAGCAAAAGCAATTTCTTCTGGACTAAAATTCCGACGGACCACAACCCAATCCCTACCGCCGCGCTTGGTTTTCCCGGCGGCGTAAACTCTAGCGCTCGAAAGGTCAGAAGTCCAGGAGCTGAATCGGAACATTTTGACAGGTACGCCAGCCAGAATATCAGGCGCTTGATCTCCGTGAATACCACGATAGAGCCGAATAGAATTACCGTACTTTTCACGGACTGCTGCTTTTACCATCTCGTGAAATTTTGGCCAGTATGGATGACTACCAACTGGCATGCTGTGTGACGCTCCTTTCCAGGTATTGATTTGTTTTTCCAGCATGTCGCAGAATTGATCCTCGTCGGATATGCTACCGCTTACCTTTTCCCAGTCAATACCAAATGTGGGGTGATCAAATATTTTAAGATACCGTCCGCTGTCTTCATCCATCGTTTCCGAAACGACTTCCCACACTTCGTTGTGATAGGTGCCGCTTTCGAAACGGACTATCTCCTGGTCAAAGGCGCGACTGATTTCGGCTTCGGTACCAGCTGCTTTCGCATCATATGAAAGCGATCCCCCACCTTTAAAATATAAAAGGAAGTGTACCCCATCTCGCTCGACATGCCAAAGATGAGCTAGCGTATCATCATGCTCATATTGGAGAGCTGCGTACTCAAGGACGTTCATTTTGATCCCTTGTGTATTTATGCGGCTGCTTCATCTTCACACCCCTCTTCTGCACTTACCAGCTCTTTTATTCCAGACGCGTTCCACACACATCCTGACGCGACATCCCATCCGTAATACCAGTCAGAGTCCATTCGCATATCACGTCGGTACGGACAAATCTCAATACCATCGTAGTGGCTTGTGACCTTTGGCCAATCGATTGCGTCAACCCGTCCACGCGCGTTTTGAACACCGTACATCTTCTCAAATTTCTTAAAATCGTTTTTATCTGTTATGAATAAAATCTCATAATCGTTCAAAATGACGTCGTATGAGCTGTCGTATCTGCCGGCGCCACCCATCCCCCCCACGGTACAAAACTCGATCCAATCAATTGCGCTACCATCCAGACATTCATACCACAAGCCATTAGGCTTGAAGCCAACTTGTTGGGAAAACCCACTAATTTGTGGCTTCTCGCCAGCTCGGGAGCCCTGACGGCTGTGGTGGATACGTACCTTCTCCCCACCTGTCAAAGGAAAATGAGACTCACGGAGAAGCTCTCCTATGTACTCGCGTAGTAGGTTCATCGTTCTATTACCCTCCCATCAGCGCGGAGCGCATTCAACGTCGTTGGCTCTTTTGTATACCGCTTGCTCAGAGGAGACTTAGTCCAGTCAACAAACTTTTTCGAGCGCGGACTATATCTATCGCCGTATGGTCGATTGACATCGAATCCTGCGACTTTCTGATCACAATTGTCTTCCTCTATTTCTGGGGTAAGCTCATTGTCTAAATTATCAAGCTGATGAGCTGTAACATCACCGCGATTCCCAAGATAATAGTCCCATACCCTACGTGCCTCCGGTGAAACTGCATCTCTATCTGCAATCAATCCGCTCCCCATCTCGGTCGCATATTCCATGGCCACGTCATAGAGCATCGGACCCCAGCCTGGACCAGTATTGGAAGACGAAACTTTCCAGGCATCACCGCAAGGTCCGTATTCTCGGCCCTTGATGTTAGATACATAAACCTCACCCCAGGGACCGTCATAAGAAGCGCTAAGACCTTTCCCGCTTTCATCAACATAATGAATTACTGCACCGCGGCCATGTGCATGGGGTTCGATGGCGATGTGTACATCATCTGGTAGATCCCGTGGACCCTTGGCAGCTTCAGTCAATAATTCTCTTATGTACTCGCGGAGCAGATTCATGATTCCATCAACTTCCCAGCTGCGCTGAGTTTGTCCATCATTGTGGGTGGAGCTGTGTACCGCTTGCTCAAGGGAGACTTGATCCAGTCCATATCCGACGGTTTGCCTGCCGCATGAAGTGTGACCGAACTATAACCAGCAACTCTCTGATTACAATTGTCTTCCTCTTCTGGCGTGAGAGTATTTTCAAGATCATCAAGCTGATGAGCTGTGACATCCGGACGATTGTTCATGTAGTAATCCCAGACTTTTCTGGCAGAATTAGATACCACTCCTCTATCTGAAATCAACCCACCACCATTCAGCGTCGCATATTCCATAGCCACATCATAGAGCATCGGGCCCCAGCCGGGTACAGCAGATGAATCTAGTACCATCCAAGCGTCTTCGCACTGACCTGCTGTAGCGGCTTCCTTCTCGGTCGGTTTATATATCATCACTATTCCAAAGGGTGTGCCCTCCGGAGTGGGTCTGGATCCCCATCCAACAGAATTACCATCATCTTCCACGTACTGAACTTCCGCGATATCACCGTAGCCATCGTTGTCTAGAAATATCTTCACAAAAATACCGTCTGGCAGATCCTGCGGGCCCTTGGCTGCTTCAGTCAACAATCCTCTCACCCACTCACGTAGCAAGGTTTCTTGTATCTCTTCCTGCTCGAGAGTGACCAGCACAACATCCCCAACCGGAACGTTTTGGTCATCTATAGTCGTGAATATTTGAGGTTCTCTTTTCACAATCCACTCTCAGTCTCAAGATCCCAAGGTCCCCAGTGTCCGTGATCTAATATCTTCTTGCGAGCCTCTTCCCATGAGTACTCAATGATATTGCCAATTCTATCAATCTGTCCAACCGCATAATAAATTTGCATTGGTAATGAGAGGTCTCTTCCATTAGACTTGTCTATCACAATCCCGCTATCTAGTACCCACGCATGTCCGTATGGCACACCCGCAATAGCACCTTGGCCCATAACTTCGCCGTGCACAAGAGTAAGGCCACAATCGCTCTTACCGAACGTACAATTCTCCATCATATATTGACCAGCGGCTTCGTAACAATCTCCACCGACACTTGTTGACGGAATTGACCTCATGCCTTCACCTTACCCAGAGTATAAGCTACTGGTCTGAACTTGAATGCGTTTTTACCACCCTTCTTATCAGCGATAAAGACATTAACAGAAGTTATCTCTATTTCTTCGCCCTTCGGAATCCTTACTTCACTCTCATCTTCGAAGTATGGTAGCTCTTCTCCGGTCATTGTCGGGTCATAGCCAAAGTCATTTGGTACTTTACCCCAAAACATTACATGAAGAGTCTTACCTCGGTTGGTTGCACTCCATACATCAGCAAAGTGCGAAGCAATATCTATATTTGTCGTCCATGATTCACCAATCTCTTCATTTTTTAACTGAGCCATTATAAACGAGCCGGCTTCACGTTCACTTAGCCCAGAAGATTGGCCTCTAGCGACCTTTCTTATTTGCGAAGCTAAGTTTGTAGTGGGCATATCAATCTTCATTCCACGAAAGATATTCTTGAAACCCGGGCCGGCTGAATTATCTTTTTCTATTATTAGCTCTCTTACATCTTCGGTGAGCAGAGCTTGGATATACTCGCGCAAAAGTTCCACGCTGAGCTTACTATCTGTATCGCCCATGATCCAGTCGCGCGCAAAATTATCGATATCTGCGATTTCGCTAACTCGTGTCTCACGTCCAAGACCGCGGAGATAACCTTGATATGCTTTATCAATTTCTTTCAGCGTTACAGGATCGAGGTGCTTGGCCAAAGAAGGGTGCATCTTCATCCGAGCCAGAATGGGATACTCTTCCAGCTCGGCCCAGGTGTGTTCCTCATTCTTTCCCGCTTGGTACATGGCAAATAATCCATCTGCGGCACCAAGCGCACCACCAACGAGTGGTATCTCCCCCATGGCGATCTTTATGAATTCAATCCCGACATTTGCACTACGCGCCCGACGGCCGGCTTCGTCTGTTTCTTCTTGAATGCGCTCGATCAGATCCAAGATCTCACCGACAGTCTTCATCTGACTTGGGTGGAGCTCTTCCTCTGGAAGGACGTCGACATATTCACGGAGTAGGTTCATTTCATACTGCCTCAAACCTATCCGCCACAAATGGAGTTAGCTCT
>CEPX01189484.1_pt1 | contig 13905 bp, 7 predicted proteins | sample 361361 | NCBI WGS metagenome assembly CEPX01 (sample SAMEA2619974, study PRJEB7988) | marine metagenome | biome: marine biome (ENVO:00000447); feature: mesopelagic zone (ENVO:00000213) & marine oxygen minimum zone (ENVO:01000065); material: "saline water (ENVO:00002010), including plankton... | reverse complement strand
TAATTAGTTCAGATTATATCACAGAAATCGTTCCCAATATACCTCTTGTAGATCCTGTGGATGGCGAACCACTTGTAGTATCAATTGAAAAAGCAAATTCCGACGGATCTAATTATGGGAACATTCTTGTTCAAGTGCAGGATGAGGAAAAAACACCGTTAAAGGATGCATGGGTTTTCTTGTTTGATTCTGATTTCCCAGAAATCTTACTTTACTATCCTTACAAAACAACGGATGACTCTGGAAACTATAAGTTTGAGAGACTGCCAGCAAGCAGCTATACTGTCAAGGCATCTTATGGAGATGCAAAGGGAGAAGCGCCTGTCACAGTCTCATTGGGAGAAACAAGCACTGTTATAGTTACTGTGGTGACTGGTGAAGGTCACGTCAAGCCAACAATAATTGATGCTGAGACCGAAGAAGAACTTCCAGGGGCGGAAGTAGAATTTATTGATAGTGTTGATGGCAATGTTTTGGTTAGCTGCGTAACTGGGATTGACGGGCAATGCACTTCCGATGCAATCCCTGCAGACAAGTTTGTGTATGTAAAGGCCTCAAAGCCAGGATATATGCCGACTCTTGGAAACAGTTTAATTGACATTAAAGACAATAAAACAACCACAATTGAAATCGCTCTTAAACCATTGAGTTCTATTTCACCTGGGCAACCAATTGTGCTAGAGTTCGAAGGAATTTATGATGATAAAGACTTAGAGCACAGAGCATCATATATTGATTCAGATGACGAGTTCACCGAAATATATTATATGAAGTTTGATTTGATTCTCACCAATAAGGATAATTCTTATGAAGATATTGCAAAACATTTGAGAGTAGGGCTTGATAGCCAACACACCCTCCCGATAAATGATTGGAGAATCAAGGTTAGAAAAATAACTGCGCCATTATTTGACAGCGTGTTTTTGAGCAACTGTTTTAATCCAGATGACTTGTTTTCAGTTCCAAGTGATGAGGGTTGCCAACTTGTTGGAGACAATGCAAAGCAGGCGAACATTTTTTGGGATAGCCTTGGTATGATCGCAATTCCTGTAACTGCTAAAGTGGCGATTGAACCTGGTCTGGATGACGACACTGTTGTTGAACTGCACTTCAAGGCCAAAGCCCTTGTTAATGGTGAAAGTGTTTCAACTGATGATAAGGTTGTTGCATTTGAAATCGGAAAATCCTTGTGTGATAAAAAAGACTTTGCTTGGACACTAAAGCTTTTAGAGGAGGGTAAGAAACCGTTGACTCTAAAAACTTCTGGCAAGCGTGCTGTTGAATTGTTTAGTTTTATAGATTATGAAATCGCATATGTTATAGCGAATTGTGGCAGAGTAGATTTCGAATCCGCAGAACTCATTTATCTAAATGAGAATATAGGGGCCTTGCGCCTTATTGATTCTGATGAGGGCGAAGGATTTGGTCCATTCAGCGCTTTCAAACTCCCCTTCTACAAAAAAACATCCTTCTCTAGTACTGATCTTGGAACCATAAAATTCACGCCTCTCCTAGACGCGGCTTTCACCGAACTTGTTTTTGATCTCAACACAATTCCAGCATCCCTGTCTGATGATAGAACCGCAAAAGTGCTGTTCTCTGTTGAAGCCTCTAAGGAATTGCTTATGGAATACTACCCTAAAAAACTAAATCCTTTTGTAGATAATTTGGTGTTCGGCTCTGTAAAAGATGACAATAGTTTACAGCCAATAGAGAACGCAGTGGTAAAGATTATGGTTGGCAACACTGTGATTGCGCAGTTTACCGAGAGTAATGGTCTCTTCTCTTTGGATGGTTTGCCAAGTTTAATTGATTCTGACAGCGTGATTCTTAGAGTTGAAGCTCCTGGCTATTCTTTGTTTGAAACAACATTGCTTGTTGGGGGCATTTCACCTTGGATTTCAGGCGTTCCACAGGAATATAAATGTGTAAAAATAAATGGTCAGTCTTTGCTACTTGTAGAGGACAATGCAGTTTACATTCCAATGGAGTTTGGTGGGAGTGACACCTTCACTGTTGAAACTGATGACTGCCCTGAGCACATTGAAATAAGCCTTGAGTCAGGCGGCTATGAAGATGTATCAAGAATCCTGTTGGACAGAACAGGTTTCCCAATGCGGGAAAACGATTTAGAGCAAGTTGATGTCGCATCTGCAGAAATGCAGGGTGAATTCCCAGTGTACATTAAAGCAAGTCTTGCTTCAGATGCCCAATCTTTCAATATTGGAAAAGTAGCTTATATTATAACTGATGAAGAAAGTTGTTTTTCAATTGATAAAACTTCTTTCGATATTTTCCGGAAAACTGATAAGGGTACTATTACAAACAATTGCTTTATTGATGTTCCAAATGCATTATATCCTGACATTGGTTTAACTCCATTTTATGAAGATAGAGTTTATGCAAGGATGGCAGCTGAACTGGCCGGTCCTGTTGTATTTGACTGGGAGCTAAAAATAACTTTCACTGAAAACGGCCGTACAACAACAAAAACACAAAGTGGAAGATATACTTTTAATGCCAGTAATGGTTTAACTCAGGTTATTGAAGACTTGCAGCCGGAGATAATAAGGCTTATCGAGAGATCAGGAAATGAGGACAACCCTAGTGTAGTACTTAATCTTCTGCGAGTTATAAATACGCGGAGTGAACTCATCGAAACTTATGTTGAGCCTGCTGACAGTACTGTAAGAGCAACATTTTTCGGCAGGAGAAGTGAGGACCCAGAAAAAATAGAATTCAATATTGTTAATGTTGCGCTTGCCGGTGAGGAGAACTATGCAGTTCTAGAAGCTACTGACTATGTGTTGGAGGGAGAAGGTGTTTTCTTTGAAAACTTTGATCTAAATTATACTCTAATCGCTCTTGATGATAAAGGCAAGAAAATCGCAGAAAAATCTTTCTTTACTAAGCTTCCTGCCGATGGGAGAAGCCATACTTTGGAAGAATGTGATTTGGACAACTTTGGCAGGGCTGCAAAGTTTAAGATTAGCGATGATTCTGCAGATGTTATAACTTTCTTTTGGGATCCTGTACAGCCCCTGAAGCGCTTGCTTTCAACCACAAACAGGCGTTCTGAATGTAGGGCTATCTCAGCTAAAGTCGAAAAGGCAACGGCTGTAGACTTAGTATTTGTTATTGACACAAGTAGAAGTATGAGACAGGAATGGGAAACGATTTGTGGCAGGAAAACAGAACTTGAAGAACAACTTAAAGAAAAGGGACTTGCAGTAGTAACAACTGTTTATGGTATTGACCCAAAAGTTCATTGGGATGTTGGTCAGGAGTGTGCGGATAGCGCTGCCCCCTGGTATGATTTAGATGGTATAGTGCGTAATGAAAGAACAGATGAATACAAGGAACCTTGGGCTCCATCCTCCCAGTATATCTTAAAAAATCACAGCTGGGAAGAAGATGCAGAAAAAATATTAGTCTATATTGGTGATAGTCTTCCATCTGGAAATCAGGAATCAGCGGATGGGGATACAGATATTGGGTGGAGAGGGGCAACAGAGCAGCAGCTTGTTGACAATGTTATAGAACTTGCTAATGAAAATGATGTTAGATTCTTTGCTTTTTATAGTGGGGAATTGGAAGCAACACATAAGGATAAGTATGGTTCACCAAGCAGATATGATGCTGTAGAACTTATGGAGCGCGCTACAGATGCTACAGGTGGATTAACAGAACTCTACCAAAAAACAGGGAGTAGTATTGGTCTAGAAAGCCTATTCACCATAATTCTCAAAGCCCTCTTAAGTCCACAGCCAGGTCTCTTCCATGTGAGACTTGATGCAGGTCAACAAGAGTTTTGCATTGGAGAGAACGATGTATTTGGCGGAACAGGAGAAACAGCCGTTCCAAAAGTGCGCTTTGATTGGGACTGGCCAAGCATTGGAAATGATTCATGCGACTTTAAAAGTCAGTCAGACGCTTCTTTCATTTATTGTGACCCAAGCCAATTTAGCATTGAACTACTCTACAAACTAAATGAAATTTCAGAATTGTCACAGAACCTTTCAGGCAATTTGGGTAGAATAAACTCTCTAAGAAAGTTCAAGGCCTATTTGGTTGAAGATAATTACAGTCCTGATTTCCAAGGCGACTTTTCAAAGTACTTTACTGAAACTGTGTTCTTTAATGCTCCTGAATGGTTTGATTCCTCTGACAAACCTTGGGACAAATTGTTTGCTGACACATCCAAATTCGAGTTTAAACGGGATTATAGAGATGACGAACAAGATAGTGGTCCAAGGCATGTTGAAGCAGGCCTTTACCAGGTTGAATTAGAATTCGAATTTGAACAGGAGGCGGATTGGAGATTCTTTTACAATAATGATGCAATAGCAAAAGTAACTGTGCATTTAACCCAGCTTTCTCCACCCGCTCTCGACAGCCCATTCTACCACTTGCCATTAAACGCAGAGGTTGGCCTTGATACTGCTAATGGAAGAAGGGACTATGGTGTTAATTTCATCAATTCGAATGAACCAATAAAGTTTGTTTCAAATCCATTGCTTACTAGTGATACTAGTGCCGATGCAAAAAAAACAGTTGTCACTTCTTTCCTCCAAAGTTTAGTTGGTGTAAATAATGATAAGCGCGGAAACTTAATGACTATTGAATTTGATCCTACCAATTATGCTCCGGGATTAGTGATGTTCTCTCCAAATAATGCTGTGCCAGTTCTAATGAAAGTAATTCCTGACAAGGGCAATACACTCTCCTATTATTACCTTAAAGAAGGATCCAATGTTTTAGGGCAGAGCCGGGATTACATGTCCTTCTGGAGTGGTGCGGCTTCAAGCAGGAACTGTAAAGACTTTGAGGACAATCTTTTATTCTACAGGCGCCAAGATTCAAAAATATTAGAACAGGTTCAAAGTGCTTGTAATTCCAATATGTCTGAAGCAAGCTTTGGTTTTGCTTGGCCGCAAGCCCAGAGCAATGACTTTGTTTTCCTTGAAACAATTTTCTATACTCCGATTAATTCAAGTATTAGCCTGCACAAGTCATGCAACAATGCCTCATTCTTCAATTCCCCCACACAGCAAACCTCGGGAATTGACAGTTTTGTTTCACTTTCAGAAGCAATTTGGCCAGCTACATCCATCCAAGAAATATTTGAGTTGGTGGAAGACAGCAAAGTGTGTATTTCATCTCCAACAGGAACAACTGTAGAATTCTGGTGGAACAAAGAGGCAGTTCTTAATGAACTTGAGGACACAAAACGAAGCTTGATTCTCACAGGTGATTTGTGTAATCCTGAGCAGCTTCTCAGAAGTGATGAATAAAATAAGTTCCAACAGTAAGCTATTTAAATCCTTAAAGGACTATACAATATGTTAGTTTGAGGTTTTTTTATGACCACAGCAAGAATTTTGGATAAAGGTTTCTTGATTAATGCAGCTACCTTGCTGGTTTTGGTTCTCGTATTGCTGCTAGCATAAGCACTCTCTACTTAAACGATTTGGGGGGTGCAGAATTAAAAAAGGTGAGTCGAAAGACTAGAAAGGTGAAGAAGATGAGAAAAATAATGTTCTTTGACACAACGCTTCGGGATGGCGAGCAGAGCCCCGGCGCCACGCTCACGCACCGCGAGAAAATACTCATAGCCAAGCAGCTTGAAAAGCTCGGAGTGGACATAATCGAGGCAGGCTTTCCAATTGCAAGTGACGACGATTTTAAAGCAGTGCAAGAAATCGCCCAAACTGTGAAACGTCCAATCATTGCAGGTCTTTCCCGTGCAATGAAAAAAGATATTGACAGGGCCTGGGAAGCAGTTCAGCATGCTAAAAAACCCAGAATTCATACTTTCATGGCAAGCAGCGACATTCACCTCAAAGAACAGTTTAAGATAACTAGAAAAGAGGCACTCAAAATGTCCGTGGATGCAGTAAAGTTTGCTAAGAGTTACTGCGAGGATGTTGAATTTTCTTCAATGGACGCTAGTCGAACTGCTCCAGATTTTCTTTTCCAGATGGTTGAAGCAGTAATCGAGGCAGGGGCTACAACAGTTAATATTCCAGATACTGTTGGATATGCCCAGCCAACAGAGTTCGGCCAGCTAATCGCTTCCGTTAAAGAGAATGTTCCAAACATTGACAATGCGGTTATTAGTGTTCATTGCCACAACGACCTTGGGTTGGCTGTAGCAAACAGTCTTGCAGCAATTAGGAACGGGGCTGTGCAGGTAGAGTGTACAATTAATGGCTTGGGAGAGCGGGCAGGAAACGCATCCCTTGAAGAAATCGTAATGAACCTCAACATGCGCAAGCAGTTCTTTGATGTTGAAACAGGCATAAACCTGAAAGAAATTTATAATGCCTCCCAAATGGTGAGCAATTTCACAGGAATAGCAGTCCAGCGAAACAAGGCAATTGTTGGCGAGAACGCTTTTGCACACGAAGCAGGGATACACCAGCACGGCTTGCTTGCAAACTCACAGACCTATGAAATAATGAATCCGGAAATGGTTGGAAAGAAAAGTAAACTTGTTTTAGGAAAGCATTCCGGCAAGCGTGCCACAAAGCAGGTTCTCGAGAGTATGGGTTTCAAGCTTAGCGAGGAGCAGCTCCAGCAAGTATCGGATAAAATAAAGGAGCTTGCCGACAAACAGAAAATCGTGCTCGAGGAAGACATTATTGCAATTGGCGCAGATGTAACTCAACAGTTGCAAAAAGAAGAGCAGCGAATTGTTCTTGACGAATTAAAGATTAAAACAGGCAACAAAACCAAACCAACTGCAACATTGAAATTATTGGTTGATGGGAAATCAACAGAGGTTGTTGGAACAGGTGTTGGACCTGTTGACGCTGTGGCAAATGCGCTGCAAAAAGTTGTTCCGGCAAAAGTTTCACTCAACGAATACCACCTGAAAGCAATTACAGGTGGAACAGACGCACTGGCCGATGTAGTTGTCAAAGTTGTGAATGGAAATGGTTGTGTTTATGATGCTGAGGCAATCAATGAGGATGTTATAATGGCTTCGGCAAACGCTCTAATCAAAGGAATAAACAAGGCACTTGCAGAGAAAAAAGGAGGGAAATGCAAATGAGGGGCGCAAAAGCAATTATAGAAACCCTGCTTGAAGAAAAGGTTGAGCACCTATTTGGTTTTCCAGGGGGGTCAGTAATGCCTCTTTACGACGAGTTTCTCAATTATAAGGATGAGCTAAGGCACATTCTTGTAAGACATGAGCAGGGTGCAGCCCATGCAGCAGATGCTTACGCCAGGGTTTCAGGAAAAGCAGGTGTTTGCCTTGCAACCTCAGGGCCAGGCGCAACCAACCTTGTGACCGGTATAATGACTGCTTACATGGATTCTGTTCCAATGATAGCCTTTGCAGGAAATGTTCCAACCTCACTTCTTGGAAACGACGCTTTCCAGGAAACAGATATGATAGGTGTAACAATGCCTATTACAAAGCACAATTTCCAAATTCGTTCCCCTAATCAGATTACTGCAACAATAAAGAAAGCATTCAACATTGCTACAAATGGTCGGCCAGGACCAGTCTACATTGACTTACCCAAAGATATTCAAACCAACGAAGTTACAAAAGAGATCAAGGACATTAATATCAGGGGGTTTAAACCTGTTCTTGAAGGGCATCCCCAACAGGTCAAGAAAGCCGCGGAAATGATTCTTGATGCTGATTGGCCAGTGGTTTTGGCTGGCGGCGGAATACTTATTTCAATGGCCTCACCAGAACTAAAGCAATTTGTCGAACTTGTTAATGTGCCGGTTACGACAACTTTTATGGGTAAAAGCTGTTTCCCTGAAACACACCCGCTTTGTCTGGGGGTAATTGGAATGCATGGGCGAAAAGTTGCAAACTATGCAATAGACAATGCAGACCTAATCATCGCAATTGGCTGCCGTTTCTCAGACAGAATAACAGGGGACCTTGACACTTTTGCAAAAAACGCAAAAATAATTCACATTGACATTGACAGTGCAGAGATAAGCAAGAATATTCCAGTCCATCTTCCTGTTGTTGGAGATGCAAAGAACATTTTGAAGCAGTTGCTTAACGTTCTTACAACAAAAATAAAGAAAGGTAATACCCCCTGGAACGAGAAGATGAAAAAATTAATCAAAGAGTGCGAGTGTAACATTGATATTCGTGGAAGCCCGATTGATCCTAGGAAGCTGATGTTTGAACTGAACAAAATTATGAGGGATGATGATATTTTTGTTACTGGGACCGGTCAGCACCAAATGTTTGGCGCACACTTTATAAAACGCAACAAGCCAAGGACAAGTATTTCAAGTGGTGGAGCAGGAACAATGGGTTATGGTTTTCCGGCGGCAATCGGTGCAAAGGTTGCAAAGCCCGATTCAGAAGTAATTGATTTGGATGGGGACGGAAGTTTTGCAATGGTCATCCAGGAACTTGCAACGTGCAAGGAAGAAAACATCAAAGTAATTCCGGTTATAATGAACAACGCTTACCTTGGGATGGTTAGGCAATGGTATGAGCTTTTCTTTGACAAGCGTTACAGCGGAGTATTCCTAAACAGGACACCGGACTTTGCAAAGGTAGCCGAGGCTTATAGTTTGAAAGGAATTAGAGTTGAGCGCGATTCAGAAATTGGTCCAGCTCTAAAAGAAGCATACAAGCATGATGAAACAGTTGTGATTGATGTGATTGTTAAGGAAGAGGCAAACATTCTCCCAATGTTTCCAGCCGGAGCCAATAATGTTGATATGTTTGGTGGCTGCGTGCCAGAAAAAGGAAAACTGTTTCCGGAGGCAATGCTATGATTGAAGCAAAGAATAGAGTCAAGCACGAAAAAAAACACATTATTGGAATTCTTGTTGATGATAGGCCTGGAGTAATGGCAAAGCTTAGTGGAATGTTTGCAAGCAGGGGCTTTAATATTGACACAATCATTGTCGGCAAGACCGTTCAAAAGGGAGTTTCTCATATTGTAATAAGCCTTGTTGCCGACAACAAAACCATTGAGCAACTTGAAAAGCAGGTTAACAAGCTCGTTGATGTCATAAAAATAATTGACCTTAATCCTGAGCACAGCGTTGTGAGAGAACACTGTCTGATAAAAGTTGCTTCAGATGAGAAATCGCGCGAAGACATAGTGAATTTCACAAAGCTTCACAAGGCAAAAGTTCTTGATATAAACCACGCAAGTATTATTGTGGAGATTGTAGGTAGTCCTGAAAAGGTTGATAGTTTTATTGAGCTCATGCGCAAGTACGGTATAAAAGAATTTTCGCGCTCGGGGATCAATGCATTGCAGCGTGGGAAGAGCGATAATTGAATAATATTTAAACATTGTGATAATAAAAAGTAACTTGGAGGTTGTTGTAGAATGAAGATATATCACGAGAACGATGCATCTCTTGATGCGCTAAAAGACAAAACAATTGCAATAATTGGTTATGGGAACCAGGGCAGGCCACAGGCCCTTTGCTTGAGGGACTCAGGACTAAAAGTTATAATCGGGAGCAGGAAAGAACCGGCTTTTGATAAAGCTGTTGAAGACGGCTTTGAAACAATGGAGATTGCGGAAGCAGCAGAAAAAGCAGATTTGATTCAAATTCTTTTGCCAGACGAAGTTCAGGGAAAAGTTTACGCAGAACAAATTGCAGAGCATGTGAAACCAGGAAATATTCTGTGCTGTTCACACGGCTTTAGTATTGTTTTCAAAGAAATTGTTCCTCCTGAAGGGGTTGACGTAATAATGGTTGCGCCAAAAAGCCCTGGAAGCGAAGAAAGAAAAGAATATGAAAAAGGTTTTGGAGTGCCAGGACTTATCGCCATATACAAAGACCCAAGCGGAAAAGCAAAGGAAATCTCTCTTGCTTATGCAAAAGGAATGGGTTATACCAGGGCAGGAGTTATCGAATGCACTTTCCCGCAGGAAACTTACTCTGATCTTTTCGGGGAGCAAGCTGTTTTGTGCGGTGGAGTAACCGAACTTGTGAAAGCAGGTTTTGACACTTTAACAGAAGCAGGTTATCCTCCTGAGATAGCATACTTTGAGTGCCTTAACGAACTCAAACTAATAGTGGACATGTTCTACGAGAATGGTTTAGAGGGTATGTGGAAAGGAGTTTCCAACACTGCTGAGTATGGCGGCAGAACTCGCGGCCCAAAAATAATTGGAAAAGAGTCCAGAGAAGCAATGAAGCAAATGCTAAAGGACGTTGAATCAGGAAAGTTTGCTGAAGAATGGGTAAACGAATTCAAGTCCGGCGGAGAAAACTTCAACAAGCTTCGCGAAGAACAGGCACAACACCAAATTGAAAAAACAGGAAAAGAAATTAGGGCCTTGTTCGAAAAGAAAGGGTAGTTTCAACAACTACTCTGTTCTCGTGATTTAAATGAAGTCAAGTGAAATAAAACATTTGCCTGCTGCGGAATCTTTGCTGCATGCCGACGGTTTGAAAGAAGAAGAAATCGACAAGCCGTTCATTGCAATCGCTAACTCATTTAATGAGATTACACCAGGCCATATTCACTTGCGCGAACTAGTTGAATATGTAAAAATCGGAATCAAAGAGGCCGGTGGAATTCCATTTGAGTTTAACACTATTGGTGTTTGTGATGGAATCGCAATGGGCCACCAGGGAATGAAATACTCGCTTCCCAGCAGGGAAACAATTGCGGATAGCATTGAAGAAATGGTGCGCTCCCACGGAGTTTTTTCCGGAATTGTTTTCATTGCGGCCTGCGACAAGAATATTCCAGGGCACTTAAAGGCAGCCGCACGCCTTAATCTCCCAAGCGCATTTGTTTCCGCCGGTGCAATGAAAGCCGGTTTGTATAATGGAAAAAAAATTGGGGTAAAAGCGGCTTTTGAGGCTCGTGCCCAACTCGAACTTGGAAAAATTTCCAAAGAAGAGTACAAAAAAATTGTTTGCAATGCCTGCCCAGGTGCAGGAACCTGTTCAGGCTTGTACACTGCAAACAGCATGGCGGTTGTAACCGAGGCATTGGGATTGTCACTCCCACGTTGTGGAACTGCTCTCGCTCTCTCAAAAGAAAAACAAGAGCTAGCGCACCAAACAGGCAAACTTATTCTTGATCTCGTGAAGCAAGACATAAAAGCACGAGATATTATGACTGAACAGGCGTTTGAAAATGCCCTTCGCCTTGACATGGCTGTTGGAGCGTCCACAAACACAATGCTTCATGTTCCAGATATTGCCAAGGAAGCCGGCTTTGAATTTGATTTAAACAAACTTAACGAACTGAGCGAATCAACCCCAAATCTTGTGAAACTTGACCCATCAGCGGATTATTTTATAGAGGACCTGCATGAGGCCGGGGGAATTCCAGCGGTAATGGCTGAGCTAAAATTAAAGGGACTTATTCACAATACTACAACTATTGAGGGCAAGATGTTTGATCGTTTGCTGGAAGCAAAAATAAAGAACAAAGAGGTAATCAGGCCGATTGAAAATCCATACAGTAAAACAGGGGGTATTGCGGTTCTTTATGGTAATCTTGCAGAGCAGGGCTCTGTAATTAAAACATCCGGGATCAACAAAGAATTCCCGCGCGTTTTTGAGGGAAAAGCAGTTGTCTTTGATTCAGAGGAAGAAGCAAACAAATTCATTGCAGACGGGAAAGTTGAAAAAGAAATGGTTCTTGTGATTAGGTTTGAGGGCGCGGCAGGAGGCCCGGGAATGCGTGAGATGCTTTATCCAACAGCTTCGATTTCAGGGTTGGGCCTTGACAATGATGTTGCACTTATAACAGACGGAAGGTTTTCTGGCGCAACTCATGGAGCCTGCATTGGTCATGTTGCGCCTGAAGCAGCGCTTGGAGGAAACATTGCACTTGTAAACAATGGTGACAAGATAAAAATTGATTTAAACAAGCGGCGCATTGACCTTCTTGTAGATGATGCTGAAATGCAAAAGCGCAGAAAAAAATTGAAAATCGAATTGAAGGATGCACCCGAAGGTGTTTTAAAGAATTTTAGGAAGAAATTTATTGAGGATTGAATATGAAACCAAAGCCAGTAGTTAGAAAACTAAAGTCGGGTCCAAAATCCCCTAGAGGGATAAAAGCTAAAGCGCCAGTCACGATTGGAACAATGTCTCCAAATACACGAAAGGCTATGCAATCCATATGTAAGACACATGGCACAACTCTTGGACAAATTCCAGTATGGTTACTTGGGAAAAGTACAAGGCGACTCGAATATTGGTTTAAAACAGGGAAATAATTTTAATTCAAACCACTTTTTTTGGCACGCAAGCATATTGAGCGCTGTTAACATTACTATTTAATACTTAAGACTCTATTGTTTTTTGTAGGTTTAAATGGCTAAACTTGTTGTTGTTGGAATTGACGGAGCAACCCTTGCGCGAGTAAAGCCAATGGCTGAAGCCGGTGAGCTGCCTAACTTTAAGCGTCTTATGGCTGAGGGGTGCTGGGGCATTCTTGAAAGCCAGTTGCCCCCAATAACTTGCCCTGTTTGGAAGAGCTACAGCACCGGCAAAAATTATGCAAAGCTTGGTTCTTACGGTTGGATTGATGTTGACTTTAAAGAGCAGAGGCTGAGGATCAATACAAGCAAGCGCTTCAGTAAGTACAGGGAAATTTGGGATTATTTAGGGGATGCAAACAAAACAAGCGGGGTAATTAATATGCCGCTGACATTCCCACCTGAAAAAATTAAGGGCTTTTTTATCTCCGGAAATGCCCCAAATCCCGATGTAAATTATACCTGGCCTCTTGAGTTGAAGAAAGAGATTACCGATAAGTTCAATTATAAAATTCCAAAGTCAAAGTTAAGTCTCGCGGTTGAAACCCCGGCTGTTATTAAGGAAACAGTAGAGGTCATTAAGTCAAAGTTTGATGTCGCCAAGGAAAAAATCAATCTTGTTGATTTTTTGCAAGTTATTATACTCCGAACTGATGCACGTGAAGGGCTGCAAAGGGCAAGCATTCTTGATTTAATGCCCACTATTTTGCATCTTTTCGGGTGCAAGATTCCAACAGATATTGATGGCAGAGTTTTGTCGGAATTTTTTAAAAAAGGAAGCGCAGCTGCAATGCGGCCCATTGAAAAGAGATTGCCTTTAGCGGAGCGAAGTAAAGATAAAACCGGTGAAATAGGCTAATAAAAAGGAGCAAACATAAAAAACAATGGAAATAACAGCCTATTTAAGGCAAAAGATAATTAGAATGACTTTTAAAGAATTTCTAAAAAAATATTTAGTGAGTGAACATGCCTCAGACAATAACCGAAAAAATTTTGGCCGCCCACTGCGGAAAGGATAATGTTAGTCCAGGGGAACTTATCGAGGCAAACATTGATCTCTGTTTTGGAAACGATATTACTGCCCCAATTGCAATAAAGCAGTTTAGAGCAGCTGGAATAAAAAGAGTTTTTGACACAAACAAAGTTTTGCTTATTCCTGATCACTTTACTCCAAACAAGGACATTAAAGCCGCAGAGCAAACAAAAATGATGCGGGAATTTGCCCAAGAGCAACAGCTCGACAACTACTTTGAAGTAGGGCGCGTAGGCATAGAACATGTTTTCATTCACGAGCAGGGCTTTGCTTTGCCCGGCGAGGTAATTGTTGGTGCGGATTCACATTCTTGCACTTATGGCGCGCTTGGCGCATTCTCAACCGGCGTTGGCAGCACAGATCTGGCCGCGGCAATGGCTTTGGGTAAACTCTGGTTCAAGGTCCCTGAATCACTGCAGTTCAATTTTTCAGGCAAACGGTCAAAATTTGTTTCTGGGAAAGACCTTATCCTCTACACAATCGGCCAAATTGGCGTTTCCGGTGCGCTCTATAAGGCAATGGAATTTCAGGGTGACACAATAAAGAACCTTTCGATGGACTCAAGGTTTAGCCTGTGCAATATGGCAATTGAAGCAGGTGGAAAAAATGGTATTATTGCGCCCGATG
>CEPX01191041.1_pt1 | contig 13906 bp, 11 predicted proteins | sample 361361 | NCBI WGS metagenome assembly CEPX01 (sample SAMEA2619974, study PRJEB7988) | marine metagenome | biome: marine biome (ENVO:00000447); feature: mesopelagic zone (ENVO:00000213) & marine oxygen minimum zone (ENVO:01000065); material: "saline water (ENVO:00002010), including plankton... | reverse complement strand
TTTAAAAACGTTCCAAAGAGTGATTCTATCATGCAAATTGATCTGAACAAGGTTGCTAAGAAGTGGCAGAAAGTATGGGAGAAGGAAGGAATTTTCGCCTCTGATGCGGATTCCAAGAAGAAAAAGTACTATGTATTAGAGATGTTTCCATACCCTTCCGGAAAGCTCCATATGGGACACGCTAGGAACTACTCTATTGGGGACTGTATAGCGCGTTTCATGAAAATGAAAGGCCACAATGTTCTGTATCCCACAGGTTTTGATGCTTTTGGCCTGCCTGCTGAAAATGCGGCAATTGATAATAATGCTGATCCAAAAGAATGGACTTTCCAGAGAATGGATGACATGGTTAGTCAGATGAAAGAACTTGGTTACAGTTATGACTGGAACAGAAAAATAGCCACTTGTGTTCCTGAGTATTACAAATGGAATCAGTGGATTTTCTTAAAGATGCTTGAGAAAGGTTTAGCTTATAAAAAAAAATCTCCTGTAAATTGGTGCGGTAAATGCAATACTGTTCTTGCTAATGAACAGGTTGTTGATGGAAAATGCTGGCGTCACGCAGACACAGAGATTATTGAAAAAGATTTAGAACAATGGTTTTTCAAAATAACCGATTATGCTGATGAGTTGCTTAAAGATTTGGAAAAACTTGATGAGTGGCCCGAAAGAGTAAAAACAATGCAAAAAAACTGGATTGGGAAAAGTGAAGGAGTAGACATTCATTTTAAGCTTGATGGAACCGATAAAATTTTACCTACTTATACAACAAGATGTGACACTATTTTTAGTGTAACTTTTTTAGCAATAGCTCCTGAACATCCTATGATTCCTGAATTAGTTAAAGGAACCGGTCTTGAAGAACAGGTACGAGAATTTATTGCAAGTGTTAAAAAACAAAGTATGGTTGATAGGCAGAATGAAGAAAAGGAAAAGGAAGGGGTTTTTACAGGAAAATATGCTATCAATCCGGTTAACGGAGAAAAAGTTCCTATTTTTGTTTCAAACTTTGCTCTGATGTACGGTTCTGGAATTGTAATGTGTGATGCGCATGATAAAAGAGATTTCAGATTTGCGAGAAAGTATGACTTGCCTTTGAAATTTGTTATAAGTAAGGATGGAAAACCAATAAGTCCGGATGATTATCAGGATGCGTTTACTGATGATGGAATTCTTTTTGATTCTGGAGAATTCAGCGGAATGGATAACAAAAAAGCTTTGCCAAAAATAGCTAAATGGTTAAAAAAGAAAAAATTCGGAAAAATTACAACTAATTATAAATTAAGGGACTGGCTTATCTCAAGACAAAGATTTTGGGGAACGCCAATTCCAATTATTTATTGTGATAAGTGCGGCACTGTTCCTGTTCCTGAAAAAGATTTACCTGTAAAGCTCCCTGATTCAAAGGAAGCAGATTTCAATACAGGTGGAAACCCATTGGAAACTGTGAAGCATTTTGTTAATGCTGATTGTCCTAATTGCGGAGCAAAAGCAAGAAGAGATACTGACACTATGGACACTTTTGTTGATTCTTCCTGGTACTTTTTGAGGTTTACTTCCCCAAAGGAAACAAACCTGCCTTTTGATAAAAAATCTGCTCAATATTGGATGCCTGTAGATCAGTACATTGGGGGTATAGAGCATGCTATTCTGCATTTGCTTTATGCCAGATTTTTCACCAAAGTTCTGAGAGATGAAGGTCTTGTGAAGTTTGATGAACCTTTCAAAAGACTCTTAACTCAGGGAATGGTTCTTAAGGGCGGAGCCAAAATGTCAAAATCTTTGGGAAATACTGTTGATCCGAGTGAAATAATGCAAAAGTTTGGTCCTGATACTATAAGGGTTTTCATTCTGTTTGCTTCTGCTCCTGAAAGTGAAATGGACTGGACTGATAAGGGTGTTGAGTCAACCCACAAATTTTTGCAGAAAATTTATTCAGTTTTTGAGGCTAATGCAAAAAATATTTCAAATAAAAAACCAGGAAAAAAACTTTCAATAAGTGACAGACTTGTTTTGAGCAAAACTCACAGCACTATTAAGAAAATTTCTAAGTTAATTCAGGAGTATAAATTCAATTATGCAATTGGTTCTATAATGGAGCTTGTGAATTTTGTTGGAAAGCAGGAAAAAATAGATTCAAATGTTTTAGGATTTTCATTAAATTCAATTTCAAAACTTCTTGTTCCTTTTGCGCCTCATTTAGCAGAAGAACTTTATAGGTTAATTGGAGAAAAAGGATTAGTTTCTGTACAATCCTGGCCAGAGTTTGATGAAAAAAGTATTGATAAGGAAGCGGAAGCCACTGAAAAAATGATTCAAGGTATCAAGGCTGATGTTAATAATATTAAGAATCTGGCAAAAATAGCAAAACCAAAAAAGGTTACTGTATTTGTTGCAGCTTCTTGGAAGTGGAATGTTTTTGAAAAAATTCTTTCAAAAAAGGAAAAGCCAGAGTTTAGTGATGCAATGAAATTAGCTATGGGTATTCCTGATGCTAAAAAACATGCAAAAGAAGCCCAGACTTTCTTAAAACCTGTTTTGCAAAAATTTCATGATTTGAAATCATTAGATAAAGTTGATGAGTTTAAGCTTCTTTCAGGGTCTGTTGATTTGCTTTCAAAAGAGCTTGGAGCAGAAGCAATAGTAGTGTCTGCAGATAAGACAGATAATAAAGAGAAAGCCAACAAGGCTTTTCCTATGAAACCTGCTTTGTTAGTTGAATAAATTATTTAGTGTAGGATAAGTTAACGTTTAGAGTTTCCTTTAATTCTTTGAGCTGCTGAACTACTTTTTGAAGATTTTTAATATTTTTATCTCTGATAAAAAATTCTGAATAACAAGTAGTGCTATCTTCGTTCATTCTTGAGATTGATGTTTCTATGTCCAAACCATTTTTTGCTAAAATTATTATTTGATCCATTATTAATTTTGGTCTGTCAATAGCCTCTATTCTTATTCTTGCAATTTCCCCCGTTTTCTTACTGGATTTTCGTTTCTTTTCCAGTTGATGCATTATAAAGTTTTTTGATTTGTCTGAATTAACAAAACTAAGCCAACTAGAGTTAAGGTGGCTTGTATTAGAGTAAAGTATTTTTACTCGGTCTCCAGTGTTAAGTTGCTTCCATAAGGGGACTAATTTTCCGTTTATTTTTGCTGCAGATGCTTTATATGAATTTTTTTCATTTGTAAAGTATGAAAAATCAAGGGCTGTTGATTCTGGAGGGAGAGTCAGTGATTCTCCTTTAGTTGTAAATACAAGCATTGTATTATTGTGAAACTCCAGATCCATTGTTTCAGCCAGTTGTTTATTATTTTTAATAGAAGGGGTTTTTAGCTTTGGCAATGATTCTGAAAATTTATTGAACTCTTCTAGCTGGTTATTTTTTAAGTAACTCACAATTCCCTTTTCACCAATATCATCAAGTTCTCTTGTTATTATATAAATTTTAAGTGGTTTTTTCATTGGCCCGATGACTTGTGAGTGTAATGCTTTGTAAATGCCGTATTCTGGTATTGCAATAAAATCTTTGATTTTATAAGGTATAGGTTTGAATAATGAGTGTATTTTACCCATTGCAGTATAACAGTCATACTTGTTTTTTACAAATATTTTAAGTATTGCATAATCGTTTAGTTCGCTGATTTCTTTGTTTTTTCCAACTATTTTTGAATAATGTGAGTAGATAGATTTTGTTTCGTGTGAAAATTCCCATTTTTCTTTCTGGAATTTTTTCTTTAAAATTTCTGCAGCTTTATAAACTTCTTTTAATTTCTTTTTTCTTTCCTTAGTAATAAGTCTTTTCAGTTTTTTGTATTTTTTTGGTTCTAAAATTTTGAATGAAATTTCTTCCAACTCATATTTTACTTCATGCATACCTAATTTATGGATAAGCGGAACATAAATGCTGAGAATATCACTTGCTATTCTTCTTTGTTTTTCTTTTGGCAAATATTTAATTGTTCTCATATTATGGAGTTTGTCAAATATTTTTATCACTAATACTCTCAGGTCTTTGGATGCAGCAATTATTGTTTTTATTATTGCAGCTGTTGAGTACTCCTGTCTTGACTTAAATGACAACATGTCGAGTTTTGTTACTCCTTCCACCAGAGCGGATACTTTTTTTCCAAAAAGAGATTCAATTTCTTTTCTACTTGCTTTTGTGTCCTCAATAACATCATGTAAAAGTGTTGCACTTATAATTACTTTATCAAGGCCTTCTCCCGCAAGTATTTTTGCTACTTCTAAAGGGTGTGTAAAATAAGGTTTTCCTGATGCTCTGAACTGTTTTTCGTGGGCATTTTTTGAAAAGTAGAATGCTTCTTCCACCATGGATAGGTCTGCTTTAGGATGGAACTTTCTTATTGTTTTTTTAAGATCAGTCAACTCTTTTTTGAAGCTATCGCCCATAATATAAATGCAGTAGAAATTAATTTAAGTGCCTTACATTTCATCAATGGCTTTAATGTTAAGCAAATCCATCCCATTTTGCAATACTTGAGATACCGATTCAACTAAAGCAACCCTGTCCCCTATAAGTTTTTCTTCTGCATCCAGAACCCTTACTTCATGGTAAAAAGAATTGAATGCTGAAGCCAATTCAATAAGATAATAAGCGATTTTGTGCGGGCTTATACTGTCTTTTGCTTCTTTTACTTTATTTTCATAATTTGCTAAAATTGACACAAGCCCTTTTTCTTTTTCATGGGTTAAACTGAATGATCCTGGTTTTGTTTTTTTAGCTTTTTTTAAGATGCTTTTTGCCCTTGCATAACTATACTGTATAAACGGTCCTGTTTCCCCTTCTAGACTTGTTGCTTTTTCCCAGTTGAAAATAATAACTTTGTTCTTGTCATGTCCCAACATTCCGAATTTGATTGCTGCTAAACCTATTTGTTTTGCGTTTTCTGAGATTTTCTTTTCACTCCAGTCTTTGTGACGGGATTTTGTTTCTTTGTAAGTTTTTTCAAAAATCGTGTTAAATAATTCAGCATAAGTAATCACGTTTCCTTCTCGTGAAGCCATCTTGCCACCTTCTAATCTTACGAGCTCATAAGAAACATGTTTTGTTTCACAGAACTCGTTTTTCTTTTTGTTCATTAAGGATATTGTTTTGATAAGCTGTTGGAAATAAAACTTTTGTTCAGAACCAACCACATTGTAGGTTTTGTCTGCTTTGAGCTTTTGCTTTTTCATCTTTGCTAAAGCCATATCCTTAGTTGAGTAAAGGGCTGCTCCGTCACTTTTTAACACTAGGAATTTTTCAAGGTTATATTTTGTAAGATCAACAAGTAATGCTCCCTCATCTTCATATGCAAATTTTTCTTTTTGGAGTTGTTTTGCAATTTTTATCCCTTCTTTTTCAACTTCGCTTTCAAGAATAATATTATCAAATTTAGTGTTCAGGCTGTCATAAATCGTATCAAAATAACCTAAACTCATTTTTCTGAGTTTTTCCCAGTCTTTCACAAGTTTTTTGTTTCCTGCCTCTAACTCAACAACCATGTCCCGCATTTTTTGTTCTAATTCAGGGTTTTCCTTTACTGCTTTGGCTCCCTGGGTATAAAGGTTTCCTAACCATGCTCCTTTTTCTTCTATTTTTTCAGGTATTTTTTTCTTGTTCAGATTCTGATAAGCATAAAGTGTTTTGCTTACATGCGGTCCAACATCCCCGCCGTAATTAACTCTTGAAACGTTTACTCCGCTTGCTTCAAAAATTCTGGAAATCGATTCTCCTAAACAAATGTTTCTTATGTGTCCTATATGGAATGCTTTCATCGGGTTTGCCTGACAATATTCCACAATTATTTTCGGGCCTTTCTTTTTTTCCAAACCATACGCGTTTTTTTCTTTGAGAATTTTTTCAATTGTGTTTTTTGCGAAAGTTTTTTCGTCTAAAAAGAAATTTAAATAAGGGCCTTTGGCTTCTGCTTTTGTAAATGCTTTCGGAAGCTTGATTTTTTCTTTAAAGTCAGAAGCGATTTCGTTAGGGCTTTTTTTGAATTCTTTTGTAAGCCTAAAGCAGGGTAAAGCATAATCTCCCATTTCTCTTTGTGGCGGCTGCTCCAGTAATTCTTCAGGTTTTTTGATTCCTGCTTTTGAAAGTGCTTTTAATAATTCTTTTCTGAAATCCATTTTTATCACTTATATTGAGTGTAATTAGCTATTTAATGCTTTTAGAAAGCCACAGTTGCGGCTGTGGGGTACGCGTCCACCTTCGGTAGGACAGATTCATTTGTCGCGTTATAACCCCTTGCAAACAAGGGGTTGGACCTCTGCGTTACCTCCGGACGCAAACGGAGAGCGGACCCGGCGAGATTCGAACTCGCGACCCTCTGCTTAGAAGGCAGATGCTCTATCCAGGCTGAGCTACGGATCCATACACGTTAGGAATTGGCTATGGACAAACTTTTAAATATGCTTGTAACACAATAATAGTAGTGATTTGATGGCTTTAGATGTTTTAGGGACGATAGGGTTTATTCTTTTCAGCGGTTTCTGGCTGGTTGTTCTGTTAGTTGGTTTTGTTGTACTTTTTGTAAGAATTATAATTCAGTATGAAAGAGGAGTAAAATTCACTCTTGGTAAATATGCCGGGATCATGAATCCGGGGGTTAATTTCCTTATTCCTATTATTCAGGGTTATAGGAAGGTAGATATCAGGATCAAAACAATTGATGTTCCAAAACAAGAGGTTATGACTAAGGATAATGTTCCGGTTAATATTAATGCGGTTATTTATTTCAAAGTTAAAGATCCTGCAAAGGCTGTTCTGGATATTCAAGATTATATTTTTGCAACTGCACAGTTAGCTCAGACTGCTTTGAGGGATATTGTGGGTGCATCAACCCTTGATACTGTTCTTACAAAAAGAGAAGAAATAGGTTCCCAGATAAAAAAATTGGTTGATGTTGAAACTGATGCTTGGGGAATTGACATTACTAATATTAAAATGCAGGATGTTGAACTGCCTCAGGATATGAAAAGAGTAATGGCTAAGCAGGCTGAAGCTGAAAGAGAAAAAAGAGCTGTTATTATTAAAGCTGAGGGGGAAGTTGTTGCTTCCAATAATCTTGCCAAAGCAGCAAAAACACTTAGTGCTTCCGCTGGTGCAATGCACTTAAGAACTTTAAACACTCTTAATGATCTGAGTTCTGATCAAAGTAATACTGTTGTGTTTGCAGTTCCATTAGAGGTACTCAGAGCTTTTGAAAAAATGGGCGGAAAGAAAAAATAATTCTAATTTTGTCTGTTTTCGTGTAATGGTAATTGCCTTTTTATTTCAAAAAATGAAATTATATATTCTCTGAATTTTGTGATTCCGTTTTTCCCGATTAATGGAGTTAGTAATTCTTTAAATTTTTGATTATTTTCTAAAAGTCCGTTTTCATATTCTTCTTCAGAAATTAATCCATCCCTTTTAAGCGCATCTATTTTTCCAAGTTCCTGTGCAATATCATGAACTGTTCTAACAGTTTTTTTATTTCTTGGGTTTTGCGGATCAATTCCTGCTTGATTTAAAGCTTCATTAATTATTACTCTATGTGATCTTCCTTCCCTGCTAATAAAAAATAGAGTTTTAACAAAAAGGGGATCTTTTCCTTTGGCAGTTGCATGAGCTTCATGTATTGGCTGTCTTTTATCTAAATCTTTTTTTATTTTCAAAAGTTTCTCTCTAACTTTTGAAATAATTCTGAAATGTACCATAATAATTCACTAATTATATAACATCCCATAATACAATTGTTCTATCATTGCTTTGTATGGTTGTTCTCCTTCCACAAAGCTTTCTATTGGTGCGGCGTAATAAGCAACCCTTTCCCCGACACCGCTTGTAATAATGAACGGAAGGTTTTTGCCAAAGTTAGTTCTTTCCTCGCTTAACCATGGCTGTCCGCTTGGTGTTGCTAAAAAGTCAAATCCATAATCTATTATTGATACAATTGTTGTTGTTCCTGAACTGTTTGTTTTTACAACTGAAAAGTTTCCAGAGTAAGGGATTGAAGGGCTTAAACCATAAGTTAATTTATGTTCATCATCCAGAACTTCTATTCTGCCAATTTCCTCTCCCGGAGTACATTCTGTTAAGTCACAAACATTCCCCTTGAAATTTACCCCTAAAAATTCGTCAAAAGAAAGTTGTTTGGAGCCATCTCTTCTTGCCCAAGGTCCAATAGGAACTTCTTCACCATCAACTTCCCTTTCTGATTCTAACAAATAAGAATCCTCTTCACATAATTCAGTTCCTGCATCTGCAGTCCAGATTAAGCGGCCTCCCTTGATTACATAATTCTGGAACATTTTGAGTTTGTCAGAGCATATCTGTTTTGCCTCCTCCACTATTATCAAATCAAAATCATTTACGTTTCCCTGCGATAGCTTATCAATGCTCATTGCCCTTGCTCTCGCATTCACAAGGCTTCTGTCGCTTAAAACAGCTTCAAGTTTTTCATAATTCCCTAAACCATTTGCTCCGTAAGCAATTAGTATTGAAGGTTGTCCGCCTTTCAAAATAGTGTAATATGCATCACAACCAAAAGGAACACTGTTGCATCCAAGTATTCCTGTAAAAATAAGCACAACTAATAATCCAAACAATAACACAACAAGGATAAGTACATTTACTAATGTTTTTTGCATCTTTTCATCCATGAATAAAATCAACTCTGGAGAAGTATAAATTACTTACTATCTGCTTATTTGCCAAGTATTGGGTCTATTTGTCTGCTTTTTCCAAAGTAATAAACCGGGATTCCCAGAACCATTATCAGTCCTCCAAAAAGTATTATCGGGAGCTCGATTCCTAAAATGATCATTGGCTGTAATAGCTGTGGCAGCATTATCAAACTTGACAGGCAACCCAGAACAGCGGTTATTGGAAGCTTTCCAATATTGAACGGAGCCCTGAAACCAGCTTCATACTTTTTCTTTGAAAATCTGATTAAAATAAGTGATGCATTAACCGAAAAGAAACTCAAAAATATAGCCATGTTGGTTAACATTGCTAAATCTCTCAGGTCATTCACAAAGACAAGGAATATTATTGCAATTATTGCTGAGAATGCAATTGAAAACATCGGGGTTTTTGTTTTTTCATGCACCTCTGAAAATAATTTTGGAATTGCTCCCTGTGCTGACATTCCGTAAAGCATTCTTGATGAAGAAATCAGCAAAATCAGAACAGTGTTTGCTGTTGCGAACAATGCTATTAATCCAAGCAATTGCCCCATTCCAGATCCCCCTGCTCTTTCAGCAATCATTGCAAGGGGTGCGGCACTTTCTGCAAGCTCAGCATAATTAACCACGCTAACCGCTACTATTGAAACAAGTATGTAAAGGATTGTGGTTATTGCCAATGCTATAAGCATTGCTTTTGGAATATTTTTCTTTGACTCCTGTGTTTCTTCTGTAAGGTTTGCCAATTCCTCAAAACCTTGGTACGCAAAAAACACTAACACGGTTGCTCCAAAAATTGGAATGAATAATTCTCCCAGATCTGTTGCTCCGCTCACTCCGTTCGGAACCTCAAAATAATCAACACTTCCGACAAAACTTAATCCGAGAAGAATGATGAGTACCAATCCTCCAACCTCGACAAATGTTGAAATAATGTTGAACCTTGCAGATTCTTTAATTCCTTTAAAATTCAGTATTGAAAGTAAAATAATCACAACTGCTGCAGTGTAAAGAATATTGCTTCCGACCAAGCTGTTTAAGTAGCCTCCAAAACCGAATGATACCGCCGCTGCACTAAAAATTAATGAAAGAAAAACAATATACTCAACAATGAATGCAAGAAAGAATGATCCTGTTGAATTTTTCACATAAACAAATTCTGCTGCTGCCCTTGGAAAAATAGAACTCAGTTCCGCATAACTCAATGCAGTAAAGGAAGCTATTATTGCACCTATTACAAACGAAAGCCAGGTTGCATTTCCTGCGATTCCTGAAGCCTCTCCTAAAAGAGCATAAATTCCTGCCCCGAGAATTACTCCTATCCCATAAATAGTTGCTTCTTTAAGACTTATTGCTTTATTTAGTCTTGTTCTTGTGCCTGTGTCCTCTATTGCTTTTTGGGGCATTTTATTCAAAAGGATTTTTTCAAATTTAAACCCTCGCCTCATGGTGATGGAAAAAGAATAGATTATCATTAGTTTGGTTAATTTGCTGATTTTGGAACCTCCTGAGAAGGGAGGTAGTGAGATGTATATGTGTCCTGTTTGCGGAAAGAAATTTGGAGTAAGTATGCTCTATGCCAGAAAGGAAGCTGAAAACCATATTATTCATGAACATTATGGAAGCGGTGCTAAACCTGTTGAAAAAAAATTAAACAGAACAATTGCTTATCATTAAATGTGTTCTTTGATTAGACTTTCCCAATGCACAAGTTCCTTTTCTTCACTTTGCTTTGAACCTAAAGCAAGCTTCAAACCATCATCTTTAAATCGGGGGATAATGTGAAAGTGTAAATGCGGTACAGCTTGCCCGGCTGCTTCTTTATTATTCTGTAAAACATTAAAACCATCTGCTTGAGTTGCTTTCATTACTGCAGCCCCAACTTTTTGAACAATCTGAATTAATTCTTTCAGTTCCATTTCAGGAATGTCAAGCAAAGTAGCGTAATGTTTTTTTGGAATCACTAAAGAGTGTCCTTTTGCTGCCGGAAAAATATCCAAAAAAGCTATTATATTTTGGTCTTCGTAAATTTTTTTGGGGGTAATTTCCCCCTTGCCTATTTTGCAAAAAACACATTCAGTCATTTTTATCTAAAAAAATTAGTAGAAAAGTGATTTTAACCCTTTTGGATGTCTACCACTTTAATCCAGAATTGTAATGTTTTTCCCGCTAATGCATGTTCAAACATTACTGTTGCAACACCGTCAGTTATTGCTGTTACTTTCCCCTGCTGGCCATTGCTTGAAAATACAGAAGTTCCTACTGCAATTTCTTCTTCTCCTGTTTGTATTTGTTCAACAGGCACCTCAACAGTCTGCCCTTCTCCAGATTTTCCATAAGCATCCTCAGGAGGAATCTGAACTGTTTTCTCTTCGTTAAGTGCCATTCCAACAACTGCTGCATCAAATCCTTTAATCATCATTCCAGTACCAACAACAAACTCTAATGGCCCTCTTCCTTCGCTCTTATCAAACTCTTCACCAGTGTCCGGGAAAGTTCCCACATATTCTACTTTTATTGTATCTCCGTTTTCAACTGCCATTTCATTAACCCCCTCTAAAACTTCGCTGTTTTCAATTGATACAAGTGATTGGCCGTCATCCAAATCACTTTGCTCTTGTGCCTGCTGTGTACAACCAGAAACAATTAGAATCAAACCTAAAACCAGTACGAGCGCTTTCATACAATCACATTTCGCTTCCAAAAGCATTTTAAATGTGCGGTAATAATGAGTTTTTATTTTTTAGACAGGTATTAAATACTACTTTTTTTATGTATATTTTATGGTCAAGAAGGTGTATACTCAAAGGTATATTGAGTTTGATAAGCATCCCATTTATGGACCTATAATTCGTTTGCATAAAACTCATACAATTCCAATGATTGCTGATTGGCTGTCTGAACATGGTATTGCAATGACTGATACTGAATTGCGGAAAAAAGCAGATTATTTGATTGAAAGAAAAATGATAAAAAAAAGCGATATGCGACTTGGCCGTTCAGGCAGAAAAAATCGTAATGCGCGGTCAATAGTTACTGTTGGAAAAAAGGGCGTTAAGGAACAGAGTGTACGTTCCAAGGCTGCGAGAAAAGCAATTGGAAATGTCCCTAGATCTAGAAGAAGATAGCTCTGCTGTACCAAAAGAAAAAGCATAAATTCTTAATTTATAACCAATTGTTTTGCAATTGGTTGGACGTTAGCGTACCACACAGCCGCAAGTGCTACCGAAGGTGCACGCCCTACACCAGCGGGCTTGCTGGTACGCGGAGAGAGGGATTCGAACCCCCGCGAGCCGAAGCTCACCTGCTCTCAAGGCAGGCGCGTTAGACCACTCCGCCATCTCCGCTCACACCTTTTCTTTTTCTTGAGAAGAAAAATAAAAGCTGTACCAAAAGAAAAAGAACCCAAATAAGGTTAAAAAGCCTCACATTAGGATTTATGGAGCTCTTTTACGGCTTCTGCAATGCCTTTTGGGTGTTTGAATATACCGGAACCTGATACTAGTACATCAACTCCAGAAGCAACGCATAATGCTCCTGTTTTTGCGTCAATTCCGCCATCAACCTCTATTTTACAATCAAGTTTTTCAGAATCGATCTTTTTTCTGAGTGCTTTTACTTTTTCAAGGTTTTTTTCAACAAAACTTTGCCCTCCAAAACCAGCTTCCACAGTCATCACTAAAGCAAGATCAACTTTATCCAAATAAGGAAAAATCTTTTCAACAGGAGTTTGATTATTTACTGCTATTCCTACTTTCATTCCGTGTTCTTCAATTTTTTCAATAAGTTTTAATGGTTCGCTTGTTGTTTCAATATGGAAAATAAACATGTTGCTTCCCATTTCTGCAAACTCGGTTACTTGCTCTTCTGGTTTTTTAACCATGTGGTGTGATTCAAAAAATATTTTTGTGTGATTTCTCAATTCAGCCAGCCACTTTTTATCCACTCCATTATTCGGAACATATTTGTTATCCATTATATCCCATTGGATTCTATCAACTTTTGCTTCCTCTAATTTTGGAAGCCATTCCTGCCATTTTGAGAAATCAGCATTCAGAACTGAGGCTGCTATTTTAACCATGTATAATTGTTGTTATTGCCTGTTTAAAATACTTCTATTAAAGTATTGATTTGTAACAATCAGATATAATTTTATACTATTTAAGCGTTTTTAATGTGTGAAAAAAGTAATTCTTTTGTTATTTATGCTAAGCTTTTCTTCTATGGCTTTTGCAGCCGAATGTGAAGATATTACTGGGGATAATAGGGTGGATATTTTTGATCTGGTTAATATTGTCAAGCATTGGGGCGGCCAGGATCCAAAGTCAGATGTTGATAACAGCGGTACAGTTGGTATAGAAGATTTAATTTTAATATCTACTTTTTTTGGGGATTGTCCGGAGATTATTATTCCTCAGTGTACAATTGATGCGGCGATTACAGAAACCTGTATTTGTAATGGAGGGGAAGAAACTTTTGGTTATTGCTGTGACTTTGGCCATTCATCAGGAGTGTGCATTGCATCAGGAGAACCTCCAAACCCTGATATTTACTATCCTGATGTTCTGATGGTTGCACCTCTGACTTTGCTGTTTTCCGGAATTGAATCCAGTGCTGCTGGTGGTGCAGAGGTTGTTGAGTATGCTTGGGATTTTGGTGATAGTGGTTCTGCGGATTCTCAAACTGATGAGGGTATGCTTGTTGCTCATCGTTTTGATAATGATGGAACTTATACTGTTACATTAACCGTAACTGATTCAATAGGACTGTCTGCTTCAACCTCAACTCAAATTACTGTTGATGCTTTCAGCGGGCCGGTTTATTATGTTGCTAATAGCGGGAATGATTCTAATCCCGGAACTGAAGCAGAGCCTTTTCAGACTCTTAGCGGAGCTAGGAGTCAAATAATAGCTGCCGGACCTTCACTACAGAAATTGCTGTTGAAAAGAGGAGATTCTTGGAGTATTGCTGATAGTGACAAGTTTAATCTTCCGCACGGGACTTTTATGGGTGCTTATGGAACAGGAGCAAAACCAATTATTGAGATTGGTCTAAATGCTATTGTTAGATCTCAAAATCCATCTGATAAAACAGATACAATTAGGATAGAGGACATTCATTTTAGGCATGCTGTTCAGCATGGCACTAAAGCGTATATCAATGCATATGTTCCAGGTGCGGTAATAAGAAGAGTTACAATAGAGAATGGCGGGATTGCAGGTACTTTAC
>CEPX01056075.1_pt1 | contig 13908 bp, 16 predicted proteins | sample 361361 | NCBI WGS metagenome assembly CEPX01 (sample SAMEA2619974, study PRJEB7988) | marine metagenome | biome: marine biome (ENVO:00000447); feature: mesopelagic zone (ENVO:00000213) & marine oxygen minimum zone (ENVO:01000065); material: "saline water (ENVO:00002010), including plankton... | reverse complement strand
ATCGTTTCGTAGGGGATATGTGTAAAACCCACGGAAAGCAAACATTGAGTTGCGATGGAGTTCCGGCCGATGCGGACCTGGTGGCTGTCTATTATGACGACATAAACCGGTGGTTCAGATGCACATTCACCCATGGGTCCTTCGATGAGGTCCCGGACGGACAGCCGTACCCGACGATGAAACCGACATTTACGGAACACCGCCAGGGGGCTGGAGGATGAAATTTGAGCCAGGCAAATTTTATCACCACGATCAGGGAAGGCGAATAGCTATTGCAAAAGAAATAGTTAATACGATAATATGGGGTCCGAGCCTTTACATTGAGGCCTATGACGAGCATGGATACGAGCCGTCTCTGGTTGAAATGGCAACCCTTCCAGATGTTTACGACTGGACAGAGATCGGACGGGAAGAATATATGGCCAATTGGGTTTTCGTACCCTGTGAGGGATGCGGCATGTGGATAGAGCGAGGAGCCAATTACGTGGAAACAGATGAGGGTTTTTTCCATTCAGGGCCTAACCCGGAGTTTCCGGACTGTTACAAACCGACCATGAAGGGAATTGAAGCCGATGCGCCTCACATTATCGAAGCTCCGTGAGTCATTTAAAAACGAAAAGCCGACGGTCGTTAATGCGAAGCTACCAACGGCAGGTCCGCCCGAAGGCGAGATCAACACACAGTCAGACACGTGGATATTTATAGAACAATGGGCGCGGCACGAATTACAGAAGTGCCGAGAAACAAACGATCTTCATAGAGACCAAAAGGACACAGCAGCTTTACGCGGAGAGATCAAAAGACTAAAGGAGGTTCTTTCTTTGCCGGATCCCGCCAAGGAAAGGCACTTGGTTAAACACGATCAAACCCCTTTACGGCTGCAGGGTTATAAAATCAGATAGGGTTCGGCGTGAGGCCGGCAGGCCTTAACCGAGGCAAGAATAAACTAACGGGCAGATGAGTGCTCATCCATTCATCCGCCCGTTTTTTATTGCCCTATCCTAAATTTAGAGCCGGGGAAACCCGCCTCGCATCAAACCGGGCCGCCCGTATGGCCGGCAGGGAGATTATCATGGCGACAAACCAGGAAGTCGTGAGTTTGCAAGATACAGAAACAGGTATGACTCCGGAAGAAGAAGCGGAGTTCAGGCGCGACGTTTACGAGGGAAAGTCCGAGGAACCCGAAAAGGTTGTCGATGATTCTACCCAAGCGTTGGAAAAAGGCAAAGAGGATCCCGAGACGGGGAAGGCCAAAGCGGCTGAGCCCGATCCCTGGGAAGGCGTACCGACCGTCGTTAAAGAAATGTTTGACTCAATGGCGTCAAACAGCGAGACCAGAATTAAACAACTGGAATCAAGAGTGGGCGGCTTAACGAACGCGCTGTCTGATGCGAAAAAGAAAACCGAGGCTGTCAGGGAGGCGGCACCCACGGAAGAAGAGATCGCAGAGGCGGCAAAGTCGCAAGAAGCCCTAGATGAACTTGTAAGTGACTTTCCCGAGTGGGGAAATGTCTTCAAAGGCCAGTTTGCAGCCATCAGGAAAGAGATCAATAGGGCTGGAAACACCGTCGAAACATTAAAGAAAAAGATCGACGAAGGCGTGGACCCGCAGGAGACATTGCTTACATTCTTCCAGCCGAATTGGCAGGAAAAAGTTGTTTCGCCCGAATATCAGGCCTGGATTAAAGACCAGCCCGATGATGTTCTGGCCAAACAAGGAAGTAATCTCGCATCGGAAGCTCTTGATGTTCTCGACGCATTTGATTCAGACCAGGCCGGAGAGGTAAGGAAAACGCCATATGAGATCGCGGAGGAACGGCGTGCCCGAATGAAGGCATCGGTTAATCCAAAGACGGATAAATCGAAAGCTCCAAAGTCCGAGGACGCCATGACCCAAGCGGAATTCCGACAACACGCGGCCAAAGAGTTTTGGCCCTAAATAAGAGGTAACCATCATGGCAATTCAAGAGTATGGAACAGTAGCGAGCAGGAACCTGATCCGAGCGGAGATGGGCATGTTGGCACATGCCGAGCCAATTCAGGTGTTGACAAAATTCGGGGACCAGAGAACGCAGCCCCAAAACAAGACGGACACCGTTGTTTTTCGGCGTCTGAAACCTTTTAACGCGACAGCGGCCACAACCGGCGGCTATAGCGAAACACCCGACATCACCGCAGCAAATTTTCTCACAGCAGAGGGCACCACGCCGGCTGCAAACACCATCAGCTACACCGATGTGACCACCGTTTTAAACCAGTACGCTGTGCTGTTTAAGTTCTCGAGTAAGGCTCAGTTAATGTACGAGGATAACATCCCTTCGGACATGCAAAAACTGACCGGCGAGACCTTGGCCGAGGTGGCAGAGTTGGTTTGCTACGGCCAGGTGAAGGCGGGTACCAATGTGGTGTATGCCAACGGGTCGACAAGGGCAGGGCTTAACAGCCCGATTTCACTCAATGATATTCGGCTGGCATGTCGAATCATGGAGAAGAACCGGGGCAAGATGGTCACCAGCATGATTGCTGCCGGTCCCGACTTCGACACATCACCCGTAGAGCCCGGCTATATTGTTTTCGTTCACACGGACCTCGTGGCAGACATTCGGGATCTTCCGAATTTCACCAAGCGCGTTGAGTACGGATCGGCAGTTACACCGGTACACCCAAGGGAAATCGGGTGCGTAGAGGATATGCGGTTTGTAACCTCTCCTCTGTTTGCTCCGTGGCTGGCCGCTGGAGCGGCAGTTGGCTCCGACGGTATGGTGTCGGCGGGAAGTGTAAGTAACGACGTTTATCCGGCCATCGTTATGGGACAAAGCGCCTGGGGTCAGGTGTCTTTAAAAGGAAACGGCACGACCGCCATTTCTCCCACAATGATTTCTTCGCGGAAGAAAACCCACGGCAACCCTTCGGGGATGTTCGGGTATGTCGGAGCGGATTTCTGGCTTTCCAGTGTTCGGTTAAACGAAAACTGGATGAACCGGATCGAGTGTTGCGCGACGGATATCAGCGGGTAAAATGGTGGAAAGTGAAAGGCATAGACCTGAATCAGGGGTGACCATTCCACGCGCCCCTGATTAACCAAACCAAGACCTTGTGAGCATACCGGGGCAGGAGTACCAAATGACAATCAATCTCGCAGCAAACATTCAACAGTTTGTAAATATGCTCCCTAGCCGAAGGGCGCAGGCCGCACTTTCCGGCGTAGCATCCTTGCTTGCCGTTGGCACAGATTCAAGCGGGAACATCGTTTCCGCCATCGGCACATCGGTACCGACTTCCGGGGCAACCGGCTACGCTGTCGGGGCTCAGTTTACCCTAAAGGGTGTCACAACCCTTGGTCAGTGTGTCCAGTGGGTGAACGTCGGAACAACCACATCGTGTATATTCGTTCCGACAGGACCAGTGAACGGATATGGTGTCAACCACGTAGGCCTGTACGATTGCACCAATGGGTCCACATCGTCCACGTTCGGCCAAGACCTTGTCAGAGACACCGACATCGCTCTTGCCGGACACATCATCTCCGACGATAATGACCAGATCGTATCGGTTATCGCATCCTCTGGGAAAAACTACGGTACGTTGGTTGCCAGTGCAGATCCCCTGGTCGCTCACGATTATGCCTGGCTCACGCTTAGAAATAAGTGCGTCCCGGAGTATGACATCTTCGCCGCCGGAACCCATACCACGGTTGGAGGGGCGGCCGCGGAGGCCATCACCGTAACCGGGGTTTTGTCAACAGACATCGCCCTTGCGGTTTACAGCGCAACCAATGACACCGATACCATCTCAGACGTCATTTGTACCGCAAATACCGTAACCGTAACCTGTTCGGCAGATCCAAGCTCAACGCACGGTTTTCATTATGTTGTGCTTCGCCAGAGAGGATCGTTCAAGCCCTCGCACTATATCGCCTATGCCGGCACCCTTACCACCACGGTCGGTGGTGCTGCTGCCGAAGCGATAACCGTAACCGGTGTGGCAGCCACGGACATCCCTCTTGTGAACTATAGCAAGACGGATGATACCGACAGCATCCTAAAGACTGTAGCCACCGCGGATACCATTACGGTAACGTGTTCGGCAGATCCGTCAACGGGCCATGGGTTTAATTACATGGCGCTTCGGGCGTACTAGAATTTTAGCGCGGGATAGGGCTAACGCCCGAACGGCCTTTTAATCCTCCTGGTGGGGGTCTTCCCGCGTCAATTCACCAGGAGGAACACACCAGGAGGTGTACCCATGAAATTCAGCGTATTAGAGCGCATTGTACTGTCACAGCTTTTACCGGAAAAGGGCAATTATGCCAACATGAAGCTGTTAAGAAAGGCGAAGGAAAACCTTTCTTTCACAGAAGAAGAAAACAAACTGCTTATGTTCCGGCTGGTCGGAAACAATCAGGTCTGGAACGGCACGATAGCGATAGACAAGGCGACGGGAAAACCGGTCGATGTAGCTCCGGAAGACCTTAAAAAGGATCCGGACATTGTTAGGAAAATGGTTGAAGAAGATCCTGACGCCTTTGAGTACAAACCATCCGTTGAGGATAAGGATATCGTTATCGGGGATGTCGTTTTAAAAATGATCGTTGATGCCTTAAAAGGACTCGACAAACAAGAGGCTCTTATGCACGATCACGTTCCTCTCTATGATAGGCTCGTGAAGAGAAAGTCGCCTTAAAAGGCGTCTAAAACCAAGGAATAGCCCATTATGGGCGAAGGAAAAAGGTAAATAACCATGCTAAACGCAAGTGGACAAAACCTAAGAGGCGGGTCCGGGGCTCAAAATAACGCGGGCCTTGGGATAGGAAGCACTCCCGCCGAACTGTCAATCGCAGCGCCAAACGGTGCGGGTGTTGATTATATGATCGACGGGTATTCCTATCATCTGGCCGATGACGCGACCGTTGCAATGACAGCAATGGACGCACAGGCTGTTTCAACATCCTGTCTGTATCTTGTGATGTTGGATTCATCCGGCACGCTCTCGACCGTAAAGGGAACCGAGAGGCTTACCGCAGACATTACCAGTGGCAAGTATAAACTTGAATTCCCCCAGGTTGACGCAACAACCAAGTGCGCCATCGGCGGATTCAGGGTGGACCTCAATTCGTCCACGACATTCACCGGTGCCACGACGGACCTGGACGCAGCTGGAGTCACAGACACCTATTACGACTTCGGTTTCGGAATCCCGGACAAGCCGATCACGTCGTAAACCAACCTAACCACCATCGAAAAAGGGGCGGACAGCTACGTCCGCCCCTCTCCTACTAGGAATAGGAAATTACCATGACATCAAAAGAAACAAAACAAGCTCAAGTCGAAGCACAGCAGATCAAGGACCAGGAAGAGATTGATCAGGCACGCATTGATCTTAAAGAAAGAGAAGACCAACTCAAAAAAGACATGGGGGCTCTTGATCTTGACCGTCGAAGGCATGCACATGAGAAAGACGCCTTCGAGGTCGGGCAAAGAAGTCTTGGCGAAATAGGATTGCGAAGTGCCGGTGTTAAGAGGGTGACAAGCCCTCTGAGCGATGAAGAACTCGGACTGGAAGCCTTTATGAACGAAGAGGTCGAGGTTGTTGTGGCAAAGTCTGTCAACAAGGAAGACAACCCGGTTATTCTGCCGAGCGTAAACGGTACGAACCAGCCGATTGCTCTCGGTTTCAGGGTGCGTATTAAACGAAAATACATCGAAGCCTTGGCCCATAGCCGCGTCGACACCGTTCTCCAGGTCGAGGACACTCCGGTCTCGGGAGTCATCGAGGGAATGAATGTCTATTCTAACGCTGCGCTTACCCATACGTTTTCCACGTACAACGACAGCGAGAAAGGAAAAGAGTGGCTTGACAACTTGCTCGCACAGCCCGGATAAGGGGAACCCAAATGGATTATCTTGCAATCTGCAAGCGGTTGCGGCAGGAAGCGGGCCTGTCTGGAACGGGACCGACAACGGTTACCGGCCAGACGGGAGAAATGGGGCGCATCACAGACTGGGCAGCGACCGCGTATGACGATGTTCAAAACGAGCATACAACATGGCGGTTTCTAAGGACCGACTTTAGCTTCTCGACAGTCGCAAGCACACAGGCTTATTCACCATCCGACGTAAGCATCACCGACTTTGCCACATGGATCGTGGAACACAGGGACGGGGCGGGCGCTATTCGGCTTTATAGCTCAGTTCCCGATGAGACCCGTATGCAGTTTATGCCCTGGGAGGAATTCAGAGAGGCATTCCTTTTTGCAAACAACCGGACCCAGACCCAAAGGCCCACCATTGTTTCAGTAAAGCCGGACAATTCCCTGATATTCTTTGCAATACCCGATGCTGTTTACACCGTAAACGGTGAAAGGTACAAGGCGGCAGCCGTTCTTAGCGGTGACACCGACGAGCCGAACTTTCCCTCGAGGTTTCACATGATCGTTGTGTGGAAAGCGTTGATGTATTATGGCGCATGGGCCGCAGCGGGAGAAAAATACGAGCTTGGAAAGATCCGCTACACGGCCATGCTTAGAAAACTGGAAATGGATCAACTTGAAAGACCAGTAGATGGATACCCGTTGGCATGAAATTTCCTCCTGTTAAAACGCCGTACACTCGTTTCCAGGGTGGGCTTGATCTTGAGTCGCCATCGCTGGATATCTACCCTGGGGCTCTTATTGTCGGCACGAATTATGTGTGCGGTACCGAGGGGGGATATGAGAGGATCGATGGCTACGAAAGGTACAGTGGCCAGCCGAAACCCTCTGACGCGACGTATTATTATTGTCCATGCAGCTTTACCGGTGTGGGACCATCTGTTGGAGACACCATTACGGGCGTTGACAGCGGATCAACAGCGGAAGTCATTGTTGTTGGATCGGATTACATAAACGTGACCAAGAGATCCGCAGCCCTAAACGCCGATGAAGTATATAACGTCGGAGGGTCGCCGAAAGGGACCTTTACCGCGGCCCAGGCCGAGAAGGGGGAGACAACAGCGGCCCTTCATGCCGCAGCTTTAAATCTCGCTGCAGATGTTTACAGAGCAGATATTTCCGCACCCACTGGAAGCAACGCAGCGGGAAAAGGCGGCGTGCAGATGCTAAACGGCATTTTGTACGCCTTTCTTGATAATGCCGGGGCCACGGCAGGGCTTATTTATAAAGAGTCTGCATCCGGATGGACAGCGGTAACTCCGGGAAACGAGATCAGCTTTACCACTGGCACAGCAGAGATATCCGATGGGGATACCGTTACGCAGCTTGTCAGCGGGGCGTCTGCTACGGCAAACAGGGTTGTTTTGGAGTCCGGCACATGGGCTGGGGGTGATGCTGCGGGTCGTTTAATTCTCGGTACCATAACAGGGACTTTCGATGCGACAAACATTTTACAGGTGGGCGCTGCAAACAAAGCCACCGCTTCTTCGCTTGCCACAGCGATCACCATTTCACCAGGGGGCAGGTACGAGTTTGACGTTTATAACTTTACGGGATCTACGGCCACGCTCCGGATTTACGGATGCGATGGGGTAAATAGGGGTTTTGAGTTCGACGGCACCCATTACGTTCCTATTGATACCGGAATGACCACAGACACGCCGACGCATGTAAAGGCTTTTAAGCAACAGTTATTTTTCTCTTTCAAGGGATCTTCTCAAAACTCAGGCGTCGGATTACCATACCAATGGACCGCCGTGTTAGGGGCCGCTGAAATAGCGGTCGGGGACGACATCACAGGATACCTTGTCGAGTCCGAAACCCTTTTAATATGCTCTCGAAGCTCAACGCATCAATTATCAGGGGATAACGTTGACACGTTTTTTCTGGATCCGCTGGATGCAAAGATAGGGGCCGTTGAGCACACCTTGCAAAATATCGTCCGGGCCCATTGCCTTGACGATCGGGGAATAATTCAGATCCAAAGAGCCCAGGAGTACGGAAATTTTAACCTCGGGACCGTGAGTTTGAAAATCCAAAAACGCATAAACAATATGCGAGCCGTTGCGATAGCCTCATCGGTGTATAGATCAAAAAACCAATACCGCCTGTATGGAAGCGATGGGACTGGAATTTGTATAACCGTTGGCATGGGAAGGTACGGACTTGAGTATTACCCGACACAGTTTATTTACCCTGACAATGTTGCGTGTGCCGTTTCGGGGGAGGATGCGACCGGAAAAGATGTGGTTTTCTTTATGGATGATGCTGGCATGGTTTACCAGGCGGACAAGGGAAGCTCTTTTGATGGGGATGATATCGAGGCTTTCATGGCGCTTCCGTTTGACAACTCGAAGTCTCCGTCGGTTTTAAAGAAATACAGAAAGGCCCTGATGGAAATGTCGTCCAAGGGTTATTCCGAGTTAAGGTTTAACGCCACGCTTGACTATGGAAACACGGACATCGAACTGCATGTCCAGGACGATATCAATGTTGAAGGCGGCGGCGGGTATTGGGATGTGGCTTATTGGGATGAATTTCAGTGGGACAGCCAGATCGTCGGCAACCCGTCTTTAACCCTCGAGGGTGATGGGCCGAATATAAGCCTAAGCATTTACAGTAAAACAGACGAGGATCTTGGTCACACCATGGAAGGGGTAATTCTTCATTATACTCCACTGAGAATTGTTAGATAAGAGGTATTAGAATGTCAACTTTCACAAGCCCGGCCGATGCAACCGCAGGATCGCTCGCTCGCGCCGCACAGCTAAATGTGCTGGATGCAAACGTGGCCACGGCCTTTGGTCTTCTTCCGACAAACGCACAGATCGATACAGGCACTATTCAATATGCGGTGGATTCAGGCGCCGCCGACGCTTATGTGGTGACCACCAACCAGACCGAAACGGCCTATACCGATGGTATGCTTGTCGCAATGAAGCCTGCCAATACGAACACAGGCGCAAGCACTATAGATGTTGATTCTATCGGGACAAGGGACATTAAGACTGCCACCGGTGCGGCTCTTGCGGCCGGAGACGTCCGAGTGGGGATACCGCTTGAAATGCGGTACAGTTCTACAACGGGAGATTTCCACATAACATCAAGCGCGATAACACCGACCACGCTTGTAACTGTGCCTCTTGGAGGAACGGGGGTGATCACTTTGGCCGATGGTGGGCTGATGATCGGTAATGGCACAAGTGCCATTGAGGTTGTCGCTGCCGGCACAACCGCGCAAATTCTCGTTGGTGGCGGTGCCTCGACGGCTCCTGTCTGGGGGACCGATATTCCAACCGCTGTTACCATTGGATCGGCATACGTATATAGAGCCGCAGGCACAGACATTCCAGTAACCGACGGCGGGACGGGTCTTTCCACATTGACAACGGCTTACGGGTTGCTTGCAGCCGGAACAACGGCCACAGGTACAGTCCAGACATTAGCCGCCGGAGCTACAACGGAGATCCTTGTAGGCGCGGGCGCGGGCGCGCTACCCGCATGGGGAACCGATTTGCCGACCGCCGTAACTATTGGATCAGCTTACGTTTATCGTGTAGGCGGCACGGACGTATCCGTGGCGGACGGTGGCACAGGTGCGAGTACCGCGACAGCCGGTTTCGATGCTCTTTCGCCAATGACCACCGCGGGTGACATTATATACGGTGGTGCATCGGGAACAGTAACGCGCCTTGCAGCAGGAGCCGAGGGAACACTTTTGATGGGTAATGGCGCTGCCGCACCCTCATGGCTTGCTGCCGGAACCGCTGGTTATTTCCTTCTGGCAAACGGCGCCGCCGATCCTGTATGGACGGATCAACCTACCTTGGCCTCTATTGAAGGCCTTACCATTGCAGCCGGTGTTCTTATTTATGGTACCGGAGCCGACGCGACGGCAGCATTAGCCGCCGGAGCTACAACGGAGATCCTTGTGGGTGGTGGGGCTGCCGCACCTGTCTGGACAACCGCTACAGGCACCGGCGCACCTGTCAGGGCTGGAACCCCGACGCTCACAACCCCGGTCATAGGCGCGGCCACCGGAACAAGCCTTGCCGCAACGACCTTTCTATCCGTTGGAGCCGACCCGGCAGATGCTGGAGCGATCCGCTTGGCCAATGCTGCAGTTATTGCATTTGAAGACGGCACGGAAGCCACGATCACCCATGTCGACGATACGGGTTTTTCCATCAACCTTGCTTTGGATGTAGTGGGTGCGTTAACTGCGGGGACTATAGCAAGTGATGCAGGTGTAAGTGGAACAACCGGAACTTTCTCAGACGTCCTCTCTGTCGATGATACTACAGACTCCACCAGTGGGACTAGTGGGTCAATTCATACTGACGGGGGGCTAGGGGTAGCGAAAACAATCTATGTTGGAACCGGGATCAATTTTCCAGATACTCAGTCATCGCAGGCAGATGCTAACACGCTCGATGACTACGAAGAGGGCACGTTTGGGGGAAGTGGCGCAAATGGGGCGGTGGTTGCAGCAACCGGTTCGATAACGTGCGGATCAAGCTATACAGGGGCATACACGAAAATTGGTCGGCTGGTTAGTATTTCGGGTGCTTTTACAGTCTCCGGAGTTTCCGGTCAAACCGGATCGACATCGATAGTGCTGCCTTTTGCGGTTGCGGGAGGAGCCCAGTTTTTGTCGGAAGGGACAGTAGCAGTAAGTGGTGTAGATTTTACGGCAGATTATTTAACACTGCGACTCGACCAGAGCTCGTCATCGGGCCTCATACTCGAAGTCGTGGATAATAGCGGTGTAAGTGTACTGCCCGCTAGTGGCGTCTCTGTCTCAGATATAGTCAGCTTTAGCGGAACATATTTTACATCGTAATAGGCGGAAAGTATCAAACGAGAGGCACAAGGGAAGAAAACGAAAAGAATTGTAGGGGAGAATGAAGATGGCATTAACAGAGAGAGAATATTACACATGGGACAAGCAGGGGGAGTTGGGCCATATCGGCATATGCAGGGTCACGGTGATTGAGCGTGACGGGGAAGAGGTTTCAAAAGCATATCACCGCCATGTGATTGATCCTGATTCTGATTTGACGAACGAACCGGATGAGATCAAGGCGATTGCAAGGACTTACCACACACAAGCAATCAAAGACGGGTGGAAGGCGCATAGGGCAGCACAGAACGAATCCATGAACTAATCAGTGGGGGTTGTTATGGGCCCAGAAGTAAAGGGAAACAGGAACCGAAAAACGGACCAAAATGCGATGGCTCGACAGGTCACAACGGCAGTTATGATAGCGGTTATCCTTGCTATCATGGGGTATTTGACCTCATTTGTCCTACAAGCCGACACCACTTATGCGTCTAAGGAGGAGCTGAAGCAGTTAGATGAGAAGCTGGATAAAATACTCGAAAGCGTAACAGACACGAAAATCGTTATCACCGCACAAAAAAAGGACATTGAGTATATCAAAGAGGCCCTGGAAAAAGAGATCACTCGCAGTAAAGAAGTTGACAGGGATCATGAAAGACGGTTGATCGATAGATGAGTATACGTCCAGAAGAGTTTGTATGCCCATGCTGTGGGGGAAACGAAGTAAGTCGTGTTTTGGTGGAAAAGGTTCGGCTTGTAAGAACATCGGCCGCAACGTCCTTTATAGTCACGTCAGGCTGGAGATGCGAGAAACACAACCTTGAGGTGGGCGGTAAGGGTTATCTCATACATGGCGACAGCACGGTTGAGCGCAAAGTAATTAAGAAATACGTAACGAAAGAAACCATAGCAGCATAAAGGAAAGACCATGGCACTATTAGACAATAGACCGACCTTGGAAGATGTAGCCCCTTTCGCTCCTCCTGAATACGAGGGGCCTCCGGTATCGGGTGGTCCGGGGGCTGTTTATAACCAGCCGGGCCAGCCGACCATCACGCCGACACCCGCGCCCGCCTATAAAGCGCCGGAAGAATACACCCCTTCCAAGGATGCGACCGTTGAGGGAAGACTTGCCGGTCTTCTCGCCTCTGGTGGGAAATACGTTACCGAAGCAAGGGGAAGGGGTGAACGCACCGCGCAGGCAAGGGGTCTTCTTAATTCAAGTATTGCTGCATCAGCTGGAGAAAAGGCTGCGATCGAGACAGCACTGCCTGTAGCCTTACAGGATGCCAAGGCTTTTCAGGAAGCCGGCATGGCGGGATATCTTGGGAAAATACAGGGTGCCGGAACAACCCAGAAATATGAAGCCGAAGGGGGCCTTGTCGGAACTCAGGCGGGGGCAAGCTCTGTGCTTTCGGCTCAGAAGGCCGCAGAAGAGGCTGCATTAACCACTTTAAGGGGTGATGTTCAGAGCGGCATGTCGAGGCAAGATGCTTTCCAGAAGGCCTACCAGACGGCTTATGAAGCCAAAATAGCATCCGGTATGTCAAAACAGGACGCAGAAGAGGTGGCCGTGCTGTCCGCCCAGAAGGCACAGCAGGACTTTGACGCGCAAGAAGCCAGGACGGCCTCCGAAGAACGTAGAGCCACAGAGGCCATCGATGCTCAGAAGTATATGGCCGCAACCGAGATAGCTTCAAAAAACCTGCGGGCTGCCGAGGCGGACAGGACAAAGCGCGAAGCTATTTTGGCCGAAGAGAGAATGGCAACCCAAACCACAGAGACACAGCTTTCCGTTGCCGGTACAAGAACCGAGGATCTTAAAAAGGAACTTGCAGCCCAGGAGCGCATGTCGGCCCAGGCCGATGAGACCAAAAGAGCGGTAATTGCTGCCAGAAGCCAGGATATTAGAGACGAGATCGCGGCAAGGGAAAGAATGTCCACGGAAGACGTTGACGCGAGAACGGCAATAGCCCAACTTGGATCAGACACCCAGCTCACAGTTGCCAGTATGCGGTCGGGTGATCTTCTTAAAGAACTGGCCACTCAAGAGAGAATTTCAACCGAGGCCGATCTTACTCAGAGAGAACAGATCGCCGCCCGTACCCAGGACATTAAAAACGAGCTTGAGTCTAGGGAGAGTATGAACGAAAGCGACATTTCCGCAAGGATTTCTATGGCAACCGAGGCCGATCTTACCAAAAGAGAGGCGATCATGGTAGAAGAAAGGATCGCTGGAGATGAAAGGGCCTTTCGCCTGCAACTTCAAAAAGAAGGTGCCGGATACGATAAGGGTCTCGAACAGGTCCGGCAGGACGGGGCCAATACTCGTCTGGATGCCGAAAACACGGCAAGGACCAACATCGCGGACATGGAGCTTTCTTCGCAAGAAATGAGAACTTCGGCGTCAACAATTTCCGATATCGGCAGGGAATACATGGCGCAGATATCGGCCATTCAGAGGGATCCTGAAATGTCAGAGCCAAATAAAGCCATCGCCATAGACAGCATGGCAGTCCTGTACCGACAAGAAATAACCAACGTGGAGACCATTTACGGCTTTGAAGATCTGACATGGCCAGAGATACCGGAAGAGGATAGAAGACCCCCATACCCCCCCTGGATAGGGCCAGGGGGGAGACCGCTGCCATGACGACAATAGTGGTACACAAAACCAACGACATGGAAGGGGTCGCTAAGATCCTCAACCATCCGAGGGTCTATAATATGGCAGCCGACGACCTGTCACCAAAGCCGTATATACCCGATGTGTCGGGGTTTTATATAATGAATGAGGGGAAAACGGGTGTTGTCAGGCTCGACCGAGCGGGCGCGATTTGCTGCAACGCTCATATTGCAGCCCTGCCGGAATTGTGGGGAAAGGGTGTTGAGTTTGCAAAAGAGGCCATTTCCTGGGGTTTTAAGAATACGACTTACACAAAGGTCGTGGCGTTAGTTCCAGAATATAACGGATTGACACTAAGCCTGTGTGATAACTGCGGATTTAAACGGGAGGGGCTTGTCACAAAGTCCTTTCTTAAAAACTGGAAATGCCACGATCAGGTGCTTTTCGGAATAACAAAAACAGAGTTTTTCAAGGGGGAATAACCATGGCATTTATAGCAGCCGCCGCAAC
>CEPX01118907.1_pt1 | contig 13916 bp, 10 predicted proteins | sample 361361 | NCBI WGS metagenome assembly CEPX01 (sample SAMEA2619974, study PRJEB7988) | marine metagenome | biome: marine biome (ENVO:00000447); feature: mesopelagic zone (ENVO:00000213) & marine oxygen minimum zone (ENVO:01000065); material: "saline water (ENVO:00002010), including plankton... | reverse complement strand
ATTTTTCTCTTCTTCAGTCAGTGTCTGTTGAAGCTCAGCGGCCAGCTTCCAGAGGAAACCGGGATCCCTGTCGACTTCACCACCCATGCCGTGCCTGCCCAGAGCAGAACGGAGATTATTGGTGCTCTTCTTAGAGAGGTTTAGATCATTTTCCAGTTCACTGGAAAACATTTCCAGATCAGGCGAATCGAACTGAACTTCATCGCTTTGCGCAAAAGGGTTATCGCAACCGGAGAGGAAGATCGCGACTACTGTTACAAGTAAGGAGGTTACAAATTGCCGTTTCATCTTTTTTCCCTTTCTCTTATTGATTTTTAGACGTCTTAGATTGGGGCAGGTTAAATCTACTATAATTTCTCGATGACAGAAAGGCTTACTTAAAGGGAGGGATACCGTGATAACCGTGGAAACGCAATATGCTGATAATTATTTACATACTTCCGCGTACAACATTCATCTTGGACAGACTTTTACACTTGATCTAATAGCAATCCCCAATAGTGATTGCGAGAAAGAAAGGTGTGAGGATTCTGGGCAGACAATCCAAAGCTTGTCTGCTCGATAAGTCCAGATGAGTGGATGGCAGGGGGAGCAAGCCGGCTAATAGTATTTTCCCGTCATTTATGGCGGGTTATCTGCTGTAAAATAATCGTTTTGGACAGGCTCGGCTATTTTGTTCGTAACTGTCTAAAACTTTTTGCTCCCTCGACGGAAAGTGGTAAATTCTCTGACGTGATGCTGCAACTGAGACCTCGGAGATATTTCATCTCCCTGATTTTCTTTACGGCGGTTCATTTGGGGAGTGCGCAGTCGGCCCTCGATCCCGGTTATAGCCTGTCGGGTAATACTTTCGGCTTTTCCCTGGAGACTGAAAGCCATGGCACTGGTATAGGTGTCTTTTACACCAGGGTTTTAGCAAGGAATCTCCAGTTTTTCAGCCAGTTTAAACTCCTCAGCATAACAGGGGAGACGGAAATGCCTGTATACGATCCCTATACAGGCTATACCCGCAAGGTTGGCGAAGTAAACCTGGTGCTGGTGCCGCTCTTTATAGGATTAAAGTTCCACCCTTTCATTGGTCAGATAGCCAATAATTTCAGTCCATTTGCTGTCGTCCTAGCCGGCCCGCTGGGTATTCTGGATTCACCGGAAAATGTCGGCTTTTCCCAGCAGATCCGGGAAATGAAGTCATCTTTTCATGGCGGAGCTTTTCTCGGCATCGGTGCTGACTTTCAGATTCAGACAAAACAGTTTGTGAGTATTGCCCTTGGATATGATTTTCTGCCCATGGGCAAGGATGTAGATGGCAAGAATGAATACAGTGGTACTCTCTTTAAAATAATGATGGGCAGGAAACTGAATTAAGAATGGCTGAGCGCCATCACTTCATACTTTCAGACAATCAGATCGAGGACGGTCGTTTCCATCTTAACGGTGATGAGGCTCACCATCTCAGCAACGTTGCCCGCATCGGTGTAGGAGATGAAGTCTATCTCATCGATACCCGGGGTAAAGCTTACCGGGCGGCCGTAGACAGCATCAGCGAAGGTGCCATTCGTGGTCCGATTCTCGATATGATTCAAGGCTATCATGAGCCGACAGTAAACATTCACTTAGGGATCGCAATTCTGAAAGGCGCCAGACTGGATCTGGTGTCTGAAAAGGGGACGGAACTCGGTGTCGCTTCCGTTACCCCTCTAATTTTAAAGCGAAACGTGAAGAAGGGCGTAAACAGGAACAGGTTAACAAACGTTGCCAGGAGTGCCGCTAAACAGTGCGGTCGCGGCCGTGTGCCAGAGATCAATGAACCGGCCTCTCTTAGCGAATGGTGCCAGAAAATGAAAGCCGGCTGTGGGGCGCTGCTTCACAATTCAGACGCCGCAAAACCGATGGTAGACTGGTTAAGGAATTTACCGGACAGCACTTCCGATGTCTGGTTAGCGGTAGGTCCCGAAGGCGGCTTTGAAAATGAAGAACTCCAGCCCGTTTTACAGCTCGGGTTGGAGGCTGTCTCTCTTGGTAAGAGAAGGCTGAGATCGGAGACAGCCGCACTCTCGGCTCTGACGATCGTAGATCACTGTTTTACAGGGTGAAGCGACCATGGTGGATGACTGTCTTTTCTGCAAGATGATTGATGGTGAAATCGCCGCTGATATCGTCCATCAGGACGAAGATGTATTCGCATTCAAGGATATTAATCCTCAGGCGCCGCACCATGTGCTGATAGTGCCGAAGAGACATATTGCCACGCTGAACGACCTGGCCGAAAATGATCACGCTCTGGTGGGTAAAGTTACTTTGGCCGCTAAAAAGATTGCGGTGGATCTCGGAATAGCCGAAACAGGATACCGGACGGTCTTTAACTGCAATGCCGATGCTGGTCAGGCGGTGTTCCACATTCACTTACATCTTCTGGGAGGGCGCAGGATGTCCTGGCCGCCTGGATAACAGGAAATCTAAAACGCGGAGAGAGCTTTTCAGGATGACACCTCATTCCCCTAACAGGCTGTTCGATACAGTAGCAGACTTTCTGCGTCTAATAGAGTAACGCCTGAATATAATGTATATCTCAGAACTCAGGATGCACGGCTTCAAGTCCTTTGCCAAGAAGGAGAAGCTCCATTTTGGCGATGGTATCACCGCTATCGTGGGACCAAACGGTTGCGGCAAAACGAATATCGTCGATGCGGTGAGATGGGTCCTCGGTGAGCAGAAGTACACCATGCTGCGTAGCAAGAAGATGGAGGATATTATTTTCAACGGCTCAGAATCGAGGAAGCCACTGGGCGTCTGCGAAGTCAATCTTACCGTCCACAACGATAAAGGGAAGCTACCGGTGGACTATACGGATGTAGAAATCACGCGCCGCGTTTTCAGGAATGGCGAAAGTGAGTACATGATCAACCGGGCAAAGTGCCGTCTGAAAGATATTCACAACCTTTTTGTTGATACCGGTATGGGAGCGGACGCTTATTCAGTCATCGAATTGAAGATGATTGAAGACATTCTCAGCGAGAATGCGGAAGACCGGAGAAGGATGTTTGAAGAGGCCGCCGGCATTAACAAGTACAAGCATCAGCGAAAATCGACGTTGCTGAAAATTGAAGCAACAACCGCTGATATCAACAGGGTGAACGACATAATCGCCGAAGTTGACGGCAAAGTGAATGCTCTCAAGCTGCAGCTTAAACGTTACGACCGCCACGCCAAACTGGTAGATAAACTTCAGCAGAAGGAGGTTGAGCGGGCGTTTCTTCAGCGTCAGGAGCTCAACTCAGCTCTGGTACCGCTTGTCAAGAGTGTTACCGAATTGACCCATCAGCGTTCCATCGGTGTGGAGGGGGAGAAAATCCATGAATCTTCTCTGGAACAGTTGCGGACGACTTACAAGAGTGAAGAGTTAGAATTGAGATCAATGCAGGAGAAATTGAATGAACTGTCTGACGCCAGGCAATCTACCAACAATCGTATTCTGGTAATCACTGAGCAGGTAAAGAGTGCTGAAAGAACTATCGAGCGACTTTCGGTAGAGAAAGAGGAGCTCGAAGAGAAAATCGGTGCCCAGAAATTCAGCATCAGCGAACTTGAAGTTGAGATGGAGACTTTCGCTCCCAAGATTGAGGATAAGGAGCGGCAATATAATGCGCGGCGGGAAGAATTTGATGAGAGCGATGAAAACTACCGCAGAGTTGAAGAGAATCTCCAGCGTCTCAGTTCTCATCACATTGATCATCTGAGGAAACTGAACGACCTTCGCTCACTTCTGGAGAGAACACAGCAGACACTGGAAGATAAGGGTGAGTACCTGGAAACGCTCGAATCGGATGCTGACGAAGCTGAGAGTGAGAAGAAAACGATCCTGCAGCAGCAGAAGAAATATTTGAATCAGAGGAAAGATCTTGAGCAATCTGTCGCTACGGAGCGCAAAGCCATCGAGCAGCTGGATGAAGAGATCCAGACTCTGCGCTCCGAACGGCACGATCTGACCCTTGAGTTTCATAAGATTGCGAACCAGGTGGAAAGTCTTGAATCGCAACGTCAGTTCTACAGCGAAATCATAGAGAGCAAGGAAGGATACCCTTCCGGGATCAGGCATGTACTCAATCACTTAGAAGACTATCCGTCCGTTCTCGGGAGTGTTGCGGATCTGATTGAAGTCGATCAGAAGTATCGTCGTGCCCTGGAAGCCAGTCTGGGACTGAAGGCGAAATACTTGGTATGCGAAACGCGGGAGTCGGCCTACACCGTGCTTGACGACATCCGAGAACGAAAGCTGGGCAATGTCGCTATCATCCCTCTTGACAGTGTGCCGCCGGGTCCGTCCCGTTCAGGCAAAGCGCCCGCCGGTAAGGGAATTGTCGCTCAGGCCTGCGACGTGATTAATACGCAGAAAGATGTGGTGCCGTTGATCCGTTTCCTGTTCGGTGACCTCACACTGGTGCAAGATTCCGGTGCTGCAGAACGGTTGCGGAAATCGAAAAGTTTTTCGGGTAGTATCGCTGATTTGTCGGGTCGCTATTATGAGAATACCGGCGCCATTTCCAGCGTTGACGTTCAGGAAGAAGTGAGCATCCTGGGGAGAAAAGAAAAATTGAAGGAGCTGGATGCCACAATAGATAAGCTGGTGAAGAAGGGTAACATAGTGCAGGAAAATGTGCGCGAAGCGGATGAAAAACTATCATCAAGCGAAGACAAACACCAGGCTATATCCGGCGAACTGAGTGCTGACATTGACGCCCTGTCTGAAGTTGAGAGACAGATCACTCGCAATGAATACATGATCTCACAGACCGTGGACGCCCTGAAGGCTTTGACGCATCAGATAGTCACCACAAGGCATGATATCCTCGGACTGGAGAAATCTTTAGACAAGATGACACCTCAGTTGCACGATCTTAAGACTCAGGAGGAGAATTACGAGGGCAAGATTGCCTTGGCACGTGAATCGCTGGAGCAGGTGAAAAACAGGCGTGAGGAAAAAAATACCGCCATTCAGGAGGTCCGTTTTGAGCTGGTCAGCCTGGAGAATGAGAAGGAGACACTGAGCTATCGGATAGAGGCGGCGAAAGACAGTATTGATGAGATGGAGAAAAAGATTGTACATCTGACGGAAGAGACTTCACGTCTGAAGGAAGAGATGGTGCAGCTGGATAACGATAAGAGTGCGGAAGTGAAGAAGCTGCAAAAGCTGAACGCGCAATATAAAAAGGTGTTATCTGTAAAAGAGTTGAAGGAGGAGGCGTTTCGCGGGACATTCCGTGAGATCGAGAAGCTTGAACGTGAGATCAGGGATGAGCAGAAGGAGAGGGAGAGACTGGCGGAAAAGGTGAAAAGAATGGAGCTGCAGGTGGCTGACTACGAAGGTCAGATCGAGTTGATCGAGAGCCGTATCCGTGAAAAGTACCGCTCGGATCTGACGGAGGTTACTGACGTCTCCGGCTCAATAGAAGATCTTACCTTTGAGATCGACAGAATTGAACGCAGTATTGAGAGGATCGGTCCCATAAACATGGCGGTAAAGGACGAATACGGTGAAGAAAGCGCGCGGCTGGAATTCCTGCAAGAACAGCTGGCCGATCTGCTAAAGTCAGAGGCGAGCCTGATGGAAACAATGGGCCGCATCGACAAAGCTGCTAGGGATCAGTTTCTTGAAACTTTCGGCAAGATTCGTGACAATTTCAGGGGGACATTCAAACTGTTTTTTGATGGGGGTGAGTCAGACCTTGATCTCACCGGTGTTGACGATCCTCTTGAGGCCTCCATATCAATCCTGGCGAAACCGCCAGGCAAACATACCAAAAACCTCAGAATGCTCTCTTCTGGTGAAAAGGCACTGACCGCTATTTCGCTTCTGTTTGCAATCTATCTTGTAAAGCCGAGTCCCTTCTGTATCCTTGACGAGGTGGATGCGCCGCTGGATGATAACAACATTAGTAAGTTCACGAAAGTGCTGCAGAAATTCTCTGAGGATACGCAGTTTATTATTGTCACTCACAACAAGCTCACTATGGAGGCGGCAAAGTTTCTCTACGGTGTGACAATGGCCCAGTCGGGTGTTTCCAATATAGTATCAGTCAAGTTTGACTGATTAGAATACTGTTCTTCACTAAATACTGTCCCTTCATGCGCGGGTGTTGCGTCTAACCCGGCTGAATTGTAGGTTCCAGAGGCAATCTTTACGGGAAGAAATTGATGAGAGGTTCAACAGCATGGTGAAGCAATCTGAAGCCGACAGGCTTCCGCGCTGGGACTACCACGATCTAATGTTGCACCGGGTGCACGAGATTCTCTTGGTGGCGTCGCCTTACGACGCCTACATCCTGGAAGAGGACGGCCGGCTGACTGAACAGATACTTTCAGAGTATCTCGGAATGAACCTCAGCTATGCGCCGAGGGTATGGCGCGCCTCCAGCGCATCGGAAGCATTGGAAATGCTCTTGCGCCGCCATTATGATCTTATCATTACTCTTCTCAGGATCACCGATATGGACCCCAATGCGTTTGGCCGCCGCGTGAAGCAGAATTATCCCAACATTCCCGTTATCTTGCTGGTCTATGACGTCACTGAAATCAGCCATATTCGCGATCATCTTCAGCCGGAGGCCATTGACAGAACATTTGTCTGGAGCGGCAATGCAAACGTTTTCCCGGTGATCATTAAGTACATTGAAGACAGACAGAACGTTAAACGCGATATTCAGCGGGGTGATGTGCGGGCAATCATTATTGTTGAGGATAATCCGCTCTACTATTCCATCATTCTGCCTCTCGTCTATGCAGAGATTCTCTATCACACCAGGGCGCTTATGGATCGCAGTCTTAACGATACTCATCGGCTGCTAAGATTGCGCGCCCGCCCGAAGATCCTTTTAGCAACGGAATACGAAGAAGCTCAAAACTATGTGGAGATGTGCGGTGAAAACCTCCTCGGCATCATCTCTGATGTTCGCTTTCCCCGCAAAGGGCAGAAGGATCCCAATGCCGGCTACCGGCTCATTCAGTGGGTCAGGGAAAAAGAGCCGCTTATGCCGATCCTTTTTCAGTCGTCGAATCTTAATCTCAAAGCTACTGCTGATGAATTAAGAACAGCTTTCTTATACAAGCATTCAAAAACACTGATACACGACCTTAGGACTTTCATTAAGGAGAATTTTGGTTTTGGTGATTTTGTATTTCGCGCACCGAACGGTAAAGAAGTAGCCCGCGCTACAACATTTCATGAAATGGAAAAACTGCTGTTGACCGTAACCGACGAATCCATTGTTTATCATGCCACCAGGAATCATTTCTCAAACTGGCTGGCAGCCCGGGGAGAATTCTCCATCGCATCTCAGGTCAGGATTGTTCAGATATCTGATTTTCCGGATGCGCAGACTTTGCGTGAGTATCTGGTGAGCTGCATAGAGATGACAAGGCATGTCCACTATTCTGGACGCGTCTACCAGTACAAAGAGGGACCCATCGATCCCTCCTCGAACTTCATTCGTGTCCGTGGAGGTTCGCTGGGAGGAAAGGCCCGCGGGCTGGCATTCGCCACCAATCTCATCGAGCAAAAGGATCTGCAAAAGTCTTTTCCAAATGTGACCATCCGAATTCCACGAATTGCTGTTGTGGCGACTGATGAGTTTGACGATTTCATGAACAAGAATGATCTCTGGCAGTTTGTTTTTGACGTTTCCGATTTTGACGCAATAAAGAGAAAGTTTCTTTCAGCGCAACTCTCGAAAGAAGTTATCCGTTTCCTCAAGACGTATCTTGGTCAGCTGGAAGCGCCTCTTGCGATCCGTTCATCCGGACTTCTGGAAGATATGCATTTCCAGTCTCTTGCTGGTCTCTACGCCACATACATGATTTCGAACCGATCCGGATCTCTCACCGCCAGGGTCAAGAAGGTAAGTGCTGCCATCAAACTAGTCTATGCCTCTATGTTCTCAAACGAAGTGAAGGTCGCCATGGAGGCATCCTCTCATCTAATAGAAGACGAAAAGATGGCTATCATCATCCAAGAGTTGGTTGGTGAAACCAAGAACAACCGCTTCTATCCGACCTTCAGTGGTGTCGGACAGAGCTTGAATTACTATCCCGTTTCCTACATGAAGCGTGAGGAAGGCGCGGTTCATGTGGCGCTGGGCTTGGGCAAGACCATCGCCGAAGGGGGGAAAGCGCTGCGGTTTTCACCCAAATACCCCTCCATACTTCCTCAGTTCTATTCCACAGAAGCTATTCTGGAGAACTCCCAGACGGCTTTCTACGCTCTCGATCTGACAAAGGAGGTCCACCCACACGATATCAATGAAGAGGATAACTTGGATCTCCTGCCTCTTTCTGTCGCCGAAGAAGACGGAACTTTACGTCATGTGGGCAGCGTGATTACAGCGCAAGATGACATCGTCCGCGATTCACTTAGCTATGAGGGACCGCGTGTGGTGACTTTTGCCAATATTCTCAAGACGGATACCTTTCCTCTAAGCGATATATCTGCTCACTTGCTGGATGCGGGGCACGCGGCATTGGGATGTCCCGTCGAAGCGGAGTTTGCCTGCAATATTTCAGATGATCCTGAAATAAAATCAGAATTCTGTCTACTTCAGGTGCGTCCCATGACCATCGATACGCTTGATCGCAACATCCAGCTAAAGACAATTGATGAGGACAGTATTGTATGTAGAAGCAGTCTGGCGCTCGGAAACGGAAGAATCGAAGACTTGAGCGACGTGGTGTTTGTGAAGCCTGCTGTGTTCGATACAGCCAAGACCGGTGAAATGGCCAGTGAGATTGCTGAGTTCAACCGGGAAATGCGAGGTAGAACACGATATCTCCTCATGGGACCGGGGCGCTGGGGTAGTGCCGACCCATGGCTTGGCATCCCTGTGAAATGGGATCATATTTCGCGGGTCAAAGTGATTGTTGAGGTAGGCTTGGAGGAGGTTCCTATCGATCCGTCATTCGGCAGCCATTTTTTCCAGAATGTTACCAGTTTTCATCTGGGCTACCTTACGGTAAGCCATAAAGGCGGACACGACTTTATCGACTGGGATTGGCTGGGTGATCAGCCGGTCTATCGTCAGTCACCGCTGGTGACATGGGTAAGACTGGAGAATCCTCTCTCAATCTGGATAGATGGGCAGACCGGCATGGCCGTGATCAGGGAATCGGTATCAATTCGGAAAGAAAACGGGCTGGCCTAAGAGATAGGCTTGGTCTTCTAATAGGATTGTTGTCAGGCTAGATTACACCCTGATCGAGCATTGAATCGGCTACCTTAATGAACCCGGCAATGTTTGCGCCCTTGACGTAATTCATCATTCCGTTATCATTGCCGTATTCAAGACATTGCTCATGAATACTCTTCATGATGCTGTGCAGTTTCTGATCTACTTCTTCTCTGGACCACTGAATCCGCATAGCATTCTGAGCCATCTCTAATCCGGATACGGCTACTCCACCGGCGTTGGCTGCCTTTCCAGGTCCGTATAGTACTCCATTCTTCTGGAAGACGTGAATGGCGTCAGGCTCGGTAGGCATATTTGCCCCCTCGGCAACACAGACACAGCCGTTATCCGCGAGCGTCTTGGCCTCTTCAGCATTGATTTCATTCTCAGTAGCACACGGAAGCGCAACGTCGCACTTGACGCTCCAGGGACGTTCACCTTCCATATACTGACAACCATATTTCTCAGCATATTCGTGAATCCGGCCCCGCTTTATATTCTTGAGCTCAAGAATATATGCCAGCTTTTCTCTGTTGATGCCGTCCGGATCGTGGATGCTGCCGCCGGAATCCGAGAATGTAATCGGTTTTCCTCCCAGATCGAGAACCTTCTCGGCGGCGAACTGTGCCACATTGCCTGAGCCGGAAATCGAAACACTCTTGCCTTCAACTGATTCGTTTCTTGTTCCAAGCATCTCCTGCGCGAAATAAACGGTTCCGTAGCCGGTTGCCTCAGGCCTGATCAGACTGCCGCCCCAGTTAAGAGCCTTTCCTGTGAGAACGCCCGTGAATTCATTGCGAAGACGTTTGTACTGACCGTAAAGGAATCCGATTTCTCTCGCGCCCACACCGATATCTCCGGCGGGAACATCTGTCTGCGGACCGATGTGCCGCTGAAGCTCCGTCATGAAGGACTGGCAGAAGCTCATGACTTCGTTATCAGATTTTCCCTTCGGATCAAAATTCGATCCGCCCTTGCCGCCGCCCATGGGAAGTGTAGTAAGACTGTTCTTGAATACCTGTTCAAATCCAAGGAACTTGAGAATGGAGAGGTTTACAGACGGGTGAAATCTCAATCCGCCTTTGTAAGGTCCAATAGCAGAGTTGAACTCGATTCGATAACCCCTATTAACCTCGATTTCTCCCCGATCGTTCCGCCACGGCACACGGAACATGAGGACACGCTCCGGCTCCGTCATCCGCTCCAGAATCCTGCCCGTCACGTACTGCGGATTTGCCTGAACGTAATCCCAGAGAGATTCCACAACTTCGTGTACTGCCTGCTGAAACTCCTTTTCTCCATGATTCTTTTCAGCAATCATATTCATGAAATCGTCGATTGATGAATACATTTGAGAATTCCTCCGTATTTGAGTTGAGTGTCAGTTTGTCAATCGAAAAAACACGTGTCAGACGGTTATAATGAACAGAACTATTCCTACACTAAATTTACAAATCTTTAGTGAATCAACGATGGTTTTTTACACATATTTTGCTTGTTTCTCTACCCGCACTATGTCGTGAAAATGTGTAAATTATCGCCATGTTCAATCCGGATTTAATCCTAAAAAGACAAATCTTGATTACTCAAAAAAAGAGATGAACTGCTGAATAGCAAACAGAACCACTCCATAATCAAGCAACTGGCAGGAGGATTCGTAGACCTCATCTATCCGCCATTTTGTACTGCATGTGATGAGAAACTTAAGCAACATGAAGAGATTGTCTGTCACCACTGCTGGGGACGGCTCGATGCTACTATGCTCGGCAACTGGGTCGAGAAGCTTTCTCTGGGTGATACACTGGACGCCGCTTTCTCAGGATGGTATTTCGATGAAGTTCTTCAGCTAATTGTTCATGCGCTCAAGTACGATGAGAAGCGGTCAGTGGCCGGCGAACTGTCCAGGCGGTTGGCCGGAATGTTAAGGGATGAGATCGAGAAAATGAGGTTGGATGCCGTGGTGCCGATTCCGCTCCATGTGACAAAATTGCGCCAGCGTGGATTTAATCAGAGCGAATCCATTGCGGAACCTCTGGCTGAACAACTGGGTATCGCATACGTCCCGAACCTTCTTCGCCGCCGCAGGAATACCGTCTCCCAGACGACGCTTTCGCTGCAGGGGAGGGAGAAAAATGTTGCCGGTGCATTTATGGTGTCCGGAATGAGTGATCATGAAAGAATCCTCATCGTGGATGACATTCTGACTTCGGGGGCAACTGTCTCTTCGTCTGCTATGGCATTGAAGGAATCAGGAGCAAAATTTGTTGCTGTGGTGACAGTTGGAACGCCATACCTTTAGGCACCGGGAAACGGTCATCAGAAAAGAATTTGACAGTGATCAGCACAGTAACACAGTTGGAGTTGAAAAGACAGCGAATCTTAGTCCGGGTCGATTTTAACGTACCGCTTGAGAACGATCTTGTAGCGGATGATTTTCGTGTTCGGTCTGCATTGCCTACCATCAATTACTGTCTTGAGGAAGGGGCGTCCCTGATCCTGATGTCGCACCTCGGCCGTCCCGGAGGAATGAGAAAAGATGAACTCAGTTTGATTCCTGTTGGCGAAACACTCTCAGATTTACTGGAACTGCCGATAAAGTTTTCTGAAGATTGTGTGTCAGAAGATGCTGTCGATGTTTCGCACAATCTCGTGCCCGGCGAAGTTCACCTGCTGGAGAATCTACGCTTTCACGCTGGTGAAACATCAAACGATCCAGAATTTGCGCGAAAACTGTCACGGCATAGTTCAAAGTATATCAATGATGCCTTCGGCACTGCCCATCGTGCTCACGCCTCGAACGTGGGGGTTGCCTTATCCTCTGTTGACAGAGCGGCAGGCTTACTTATGGAGAAGGAGTATCATTATTTGCATCAGGCGGTTACCAGTCCGAAAAGACCGCTGACTATCATTTTGGGCGGAGCCAAGATCGGCACAAAACTTTCTTTGATCAGAAGATTTCTGCGCGAAGCCGATAATATTCTCATTGGTGGCGGGATGGCCTTCACTTTTCTGAAAGCTGACGGTCAGACAGTAGGACAGTCGCTGGTGGAAGATGAAATGATTGATACGGCGAAAAATATTCTGGAAAAGTCCGTAAGCTCGGTAGCCAGGCTGCGATTGCCGCTGGATTTTGTTGTCACTGATGATGTAGCTTCCGGCCGCGCCAAAGGCGAAAAGAACATGCATGATATAGAGGAAGACGAAATAGGGGTGGATATTGGTGAGCAGACGATGATGCGATTTAAAGAAGTGATAGATCAGAGTGCCACAGTCATCTGGAACGGACCGATGGGAATCTTTGAAGTAGAAGCGTTCAGTCACGGTACAGCAGCGATGACAAAGACAGTTGCGGCGGCTACATCCCGGGGTGCAACCACCATCCTTGGCGGTGGAGATACTGCCGCAGCCGTCCGGAAATTTCGACAGCATGAAAATATATCTCATATTTCTACAGGTGGCGGGGCGTCGTTGGCACTCTTGGCGGGCGCTGATCTGCCTGCCTTTGAGGCTCTTGGGGTGTCTTGATGAATAACCGCAGACGATTAATAGCGGCGAACTGGAAGATGTATAAAACAGCCCAGGAAAGTTTTACTTATGTCCAGTTGCTGAAGAATAAGATTTTGGACATAGATGAGGTCGATATTATATTATGCGCTCCTTATACTTCGCTCTTTCACATAGGTCCTCTATTCGAAGAGGAAAACCTGCAGCTGGGTGCACAAAATATGGCTCTCCAAAGAGAAGGTGCATTCACCGGTGAGATATCTTCCACTATGCTGAAAACCTCAGGATCCCACTGGGTTATCATCGGGCATTCAGAAAGGAGGAATCTTTACCAGGAGACTGACGAAACTGTCGCGTCAAAAACTTCTCTTGCTATTGCTGAGGGACTCAGGCCAATTGTCTGCATCGGTGAGAGTCTTCAGCAGCGAGAGCGCGGGGCAACAGTGGATGTTCTGCGACATCAGTTTGATGCTGTGTTCACAACTCTGGCAACGGGTACAGTCGAAAAGGTAGTGATTGCCTACGAGCCTGTCTGGGCAATCGGGACGGGACTTAATGCTGACCCGCAGCAGATCCTGGAAGCACACAGCACAATTAGAGGTATGCTGACAGAGACATTTGAAGACGAAGCGAACTCTGTCAGAATCCTTTACGGGGGCAGCGTCAATGGTGACAATTGCAAGGAACTGATTGAAGTAGAGGAAGTTGACGGTTTTCTGGTGGGAGGAGCGAGTCTGGAAGTTGAGAAATTTGAGAAAATTATCAGAGCAGCGATCTGAAAGGAGATTAATAACGTAAATGTACGGTTTTCTGATTTTCTTGCATGTGGTTGTTAGTATCTTGCTGATAACTGTGATTCTGATGCAAGCCAGTCGCGGCGGTGGTCTGTCTGGCACTTTTGGTGCGGGAGCTTCAACGGCCATCTTTGGCGGGCGGGGCGCCGGCAGTTTTCTCAGTAAAGTAACAGTTGGATTGGCTATCGCCTTTATGACACTTGCTATTCTTATTAGTCTCGTGAATGTTCCTTCGGCGAGCAACGAATCGATTGTCAAGCAGAGGGCAGAAGGAGAAACAGTTTCACCAGCCGTAGATCTTCCTGTACCACTTTCATTGCCGGAAGCGAGAGAGAAATAGTGCCACATGTTCCGGAATGTCGCCGAAGTGGTGGAACTGGTAGACACGCTATCTTGAGGGGGTAGT
>CEPX01193725.1_pt1 | contig 13919 bp, 7 predicted proteins | sample 361361 | NCBI WGS metagenome assembly CEPX01 (sample SAMEA2619974, study PRJEB7988) | marine metagenome | biome: marine biome (ENVO:00000447); feature: mesopelagic zone (ENVO:00000213) & marine oxygen minimum zone (ENVO:01000065); material: "saline water (ENVO:00002010), including plankton... | reverse complement strand
TCAATCCAAAATCTAAAGTCAAAACTCCATCACTTTATCCACGGCCTATTATCCTTTACAAAGGCTATTGAACTGTTTCATTTTATCCCCTACCCCTTTCATTTTTTTCTAACAGTTAATGTTCGATAATTTCGTTAAATAGTGTCCCTTTTTAAGTGATATTACGCAAAATTGTGGTTATTTTACTTCAGTTAAATTTCACTTCAGTTAATTCAATTTGAAAATTTCTCTCCCTCATATTGCTTTTACTGGTTGTGTAATCCTGATTTTTTGCCAGCCTGCTTCCGCCCAAACAAGCTATACGGTACAGGTCATGACATATAATCTCTGGTATTATGGTGGTGTAAGTGTCGGCGACAACGATAGAGAGGATGACCTGAGGATAGTTATAGGTGAAATAGAACCCGATTTGCTAGTGGTTCAGGAAGTGGGAAACAAAACTGGCTACACCCGGTTTTTGGAGGATGTTCTGAACCACACAGAAGAAAACTGGGAAGGGGCCTCCTTCAAAGATCAACCAGATACTGATATCGATATTGCCCTATACTTTAAGAGCGGCAAGTATGAAGTCGTTTCAACAGGTGTAGTGAACACCACCTCAAGCTGGGGTCATCGAGACGCGGTGGAGTTTGTGGTGAGGCATCTCCCGTCCGGTCAACATCTGAACCTCTACGGCGTTCACCTGAAGGCAGGCAACAGCGACAGCGACGCTGCCGACAGGCAGTCTGAGGCGTCAAAGCTGCGGGCTTATCTGAACGATCTCGATGCCAGCAGCCACTTCCTCGTCATGGGCGACTACAATGTTTATGATGGGGACGAGGCCGGCTTCCAGCGGCTGGTGGAGACGCAGGACGACAACGACGGCCGCCTCTTTGATCCCATCGATCAGATTGGTGCCTGGCACAACAATTCCTCTTTCTCAAGCATCCACACGCAGGCGACCCGAGCCTCCTTCGGCGGCATGGACGACCGATTCGATTTCATTCTCGCCTCTAAGGCTGTCCTGAATGCCACTTCTGTGAACTATGTCGTTGGCTCTTACTCGGCGTTCGGCAACGACGGTACACGGTGCTGTAACGAGGCCATTAACAGCGGCACCAACGGTGTCGTATCGGCTGATGTGGCCGACGCCCTATATAATGCGTCAGATCATCTTCCCGTCATCATAGATATTGAGTTCATCGGCGCCAAGCCGAGCGAGCACACTGTGGTGATCAACGAAATCATGAAAAATCCCTCAGCTGTCAGCGACGCCAGCGGAGAGTGGTTTGAACTCCACAATGCGGGGAACACGAGTGTTGATCTCTGCGGCTGGACAGTGAAGGACAACGACAGCGATGAATTGTCTCTCACCTGTGACAGTTCTTTTGTGATTGAGGTGGGCGGACATGTTGTGCTGGCGTCCAACGGTGACAGCCCTTCCAACGGCGGCCATTCGCCCGATTATGTGTATACCTACGGCGATTTCAAACTGGCTAATGGGGACGATGAGATCATCCTCCTCGATGAGTCCGGCGGGGAGATGGATAGGGTTGAATACGACGCCTTTTTTCCCGATCCCACCGGCGCCTCCATGGCTCTCGTGAATCCTACCACCGACAATAATGATGGCACCAACTGGACAGTCTCCACCACCGTCTACGGGGCCGGCGACATGGGGACACCGGGAGAGTCCAACAGCAGTATCGCCGTACGGACCTCAACGCCCCTTCCGGCGCAGTTCGAGCTTCACTACAATTATCCCAACCCGTTCAATGCGGTTACTGTTATACCGTTCAACACAAGTCAGAACGGCGACGTGCGCATCTCGGTACACGATTTGCATGGGAAGGAAGTGGTAGTACTGATGGCTGGAAGAATGGTGAGCGGTGGCCACAAAGTCACGTGGGATGGGTCGGAATATCCCAGCGGCCTCTATTTCTGCCGGCTCGAGACGGGAGAGGGGAGCGTCTCGCGGAAAATCCTCCTGCTGAAGTAACTACTCGTCCGGAATAATGTTCTCGTCCACGGTGTTGGAGAGCCGGTATCTTACGATTCTCGAATTCGCCGTATCACAGATATAAATGATTCCCCGCTCGTCCACCGCCAATCCCCGGGGGGTATCAAGAATACCCGGCCGCTCCACCGTGAGGAAGCTGTCCACCAGGGCTGAGTCGCCTTCAGAATAGACCCAGATGGTGGTGTCCACCGTCACCTCCGCTATCCCTGCCTTCTTGAAGAAGGCTCCGTTTGATTTGAAAACCTGGATTTCATTCGCGGCCGTATTGGCCACATAAACCATTTGTTTTTGGTCTACTGCCACGTCCGCTGGTTTCGAAAAGCGCCAGAGGTCCATGATGTCATGCGCTCCCTGCTGGAAGACGGAAGGGTAGGTCGTGTATCCTCCAGCAGAGACGGGCCGGATTTTGTGGACGTAAAAGAATTCTCCCAATTGAGCATAGTAAATGTTTCCTGCAAAATCGACGTCGAGCGCAGCAGGAGCGTTCACCGTTCCTGCCCCCGTACCATACCCTGCCACAGTGTGACCGAACACGCCCCTGTGCGTCCACACCTCTTCACCTGTGGCGAGGCGGATGGGCTGTGATCGCTGGAAATCGATCCTTACGATCCTATCGTGAGCTTCATCGGTGACATAGACGTAGTCTCCTTCCGCTGATGAAATGCCCGAGTAGAGCGACTGACCGCTGCTGTAGTAGACGTCCTTCACCGATGTCTCCTTCACACCGGCGTCGAAGAAGAGGTGCGGTCTAGAGAGGGAATCGATGACAATCTGCTCCGAAGACCAGACGGCGTCACCCATCTGCCACTCCCCGCCGTGGAGCTTAACGTACCAGTCGGCACTGCCGGCTGCAACAGATACCTTCTCTCCGGAAGCGATATTCACAAACGTTGCCTCCGTCATCACCTCCTTAATCTCGTTCTGCCGCCACAGCTGGTTCCATCTATACACGCGGCGGGAACCATCGATCATGAAGATATTCATTTTCTGATCCACGTCCACATCGATAGGGGCGAAGGGTTCACCGGTATTGTTATGAAGATTCCTGAGTTCATCGAACTCGCTGAGGACGGCACCGTCCTGTTTCAGAACGAAGACCGCCCGCGCCGCCGAATCGGCGATGAAGATGTGTCCATCCGGCGCGATGGATATCTCGACGGGAGCGGAGAAGCCGTAACTTGAGTCCCAGATGGGGTTCATTATGAGATAGGTGGTATCACCGGCGGCGAACTCCACATCCGCGTTGATGGTGGCAGGCAGAGGCATTTTCTCAATGCAGCCGTAGACTAGTATCAGAAAATACCCCGATAATGTCAGAATATACCTTCTCATCAGAATTCCACCGCCAGACTTAGACGCGTTGGATCGGAGAGGTGAATCAGGTTGGTGTAGGCGAAGTCTACTCTCAGCTTGGCCGAGCCTACCGGCAGATAAAATCCAGCGCCGACGGAAAAATCTTCTTCCTCCACGTTTATCTTGTACCCACCCCGGAGTGCCAGCGTGTTCAGGAAAAGGTACTCGATTCCGGCCACCATGTTCTCGGCATTATCGACGGGATGGTTAAGCTGAAGTGCAACTGTGACTGAATGATTCTGCGATTCGATAACTTCCATAGCGCTCCCCACCCGGAAAATGGTGGGGGGAGAAAAGAGCTCAAATTCAGAATCGATGATCACCTCATCACCGGTCTCACGGTCAAGAATGAACCGCTCATAGCTACCCTCGGGTTTTGCCTGAAGGCCAAAATTGGAGAGGACAGCCGAGAAACGGAGAGTTCGGAAACCCGTCCAGTAGAAAGTGCCGACGTCGAGGAGCATGGACTGCATCCGGTGCCCCGCCAGGTTCTCCTCTGCATGTTTGAGCGTCGTGCCGAAACTGAACCGGTCAGACATTCTCACGCTGTAGCTGAACCCGATAAACCGATCTTGAAAGATGAAGTAATTCCCTGTGCCGTGGGGCATGTATTCGGTGGTCTCCTGCATGGGCGCCATGTGGAGGATTCCGGCGGAGACACCCACGGTGTGACTCCCGGCGAGCTGATGTGACACCCCGAGAAAATCGTAGGTGATATCGGCGGGCCACTGGACGCGCGATGTGGATATCTGCGTTCCGGACAATTGGCCGATGGCAGCGGGATTGTAAACCAGCGAGGAGGCGTCTTGATGCAGGGCCACCACCGCCTCGCCCATGCCGGCGGCTCTGGCGCTGACACCGATCTTCAGGAACGTGAACACTGACGTCCCGACACGCTGACCACCCAGGATCGGAAAGAAATTCTGCTGACCGGAAAGAGTCAGATGGAATAGTGCTAGGATAACAGTTTTTCTGAGAGCCGTCTTCATCAGAATATAACTTGGAGTCCGAGGCTGGCCGTCCGTGGCGTCCGGAATCGGGAGGGATCGAAATTGGGATTGGGAACCTCGATCATGCTGTAAGGAATGATGACTCCGGGGTTGTATCCTCTGCCGGTGAAAGGGTTGATACGGCGGGGAATGCGCTGGTCGAGGAGATTCTCCACCTCCGCAATCCACCGGAGATTGACACTGCCCACGGACATTTTTTTGTAGAGTTTCAAATCCACATTTGAGATGGGATCCTTGGCAAGGTAGAAGTAAGGCTTGTCGTCCTCGACAGTGCCGATAAAGTAGGTAACGTCGTCCAGTTCGATGAGACCGTCGGGATATTCTCGCGTGCCGGGGATGGACCGTGTGTACCGCTGCCCGCTCTCAAATTCGAACCGCCACGACATCCCCCAGCCGGACGGATGATCGTATGAGATATTGGCGAAGGTCTGAAGCGGCTTGTCCCACCTTAGGAACACCTCATCCAGCGGCTTTTCCCGAAGCTGGCCGGACTGGACAAGGAGATTGTCATCGGGGTTTGAGCTTTTCCCCGTGGCGATGGAATAATTGAAGTTCACATCTGCGTACCAGTTTGTCAGCAGGCGGCTCTTCAGAATGATCTCGATTCCCCGAGCCCTCGAATAGTCCGCATTGAGGTACATGAGGAACCGAAGGTGGGCATATTTCGGGTTCGAAGGTGTAATGCTCTGGGAGGTCTCATAGTCGAACATGTCTTTCCAGTACGCCTTCATCTCCAGCACCTGATCCTCGCTGAAACGGTGCTTCAGCCCGATTTCGTACTGGACAGTTGTTTTCGGGCTGAGATTGGGATTCCCGAAAACCTGGTAGGTGGAAGGGGCCGTTGTGTTGAGTTTTGCATAAACGTACTGAAATGTGGGGAGTTGAGAGAAGTGACCGTAGTAGAAGTATAGAACGTCGTTGTCGGTGACAGGGTGTGATATGCCAACCCGTGGAGAGAGTCTTGCTTTGCCGCGATATCCCATGAACTCGAACGTCTCATCGATAAACCGTTCACGTGCCTCGTCTGTGATCGTCACGGCGTCCGGATTAGCGATGGCGTCCTCTACATACTTCCCGGGGAACCAGTAGTCGTAACGGAGTCCAAGATTTGCGGTCATTCCTTCGAAGACAATCCTGTCCTGGACGTAGAAAGCGCCGAAGAGCGTCCTTGCCCTGTACGCGTCATAGTTGATGCCGAAGCCTGTGGTCCCCGTCCACGGTTCATCTATATCAACAACCTGTATTTGTGTAGATGTGGCCTCAAGACCGGCTTTGATCTTGTGCTGGCTCAGTGTCTGGTAAGTCCAGTCGAGATCGAGGCGCGCGTTGTCACTTGAGAGATCGTACCATTCGGGCGAAAAGCCAGTGTCATAGAATTCGTCACCGTAGGTGATGCGGACATTTCCGTCCCTGTCTCGGATGATATAGTTGACCGGTTCAATGTCGAGGCGCTCCCGGTAGTCGGTCCAGTGGAGGTCCTGAACAGCGCTGTGCTCTAGCGTGAGAAACTGTCCGAATGTCAGTTCGTAAAAGCTCCGCGGACTGAGCGTATGAGTCCAGTTGATCTTTGCGAGACGCGATTCCCGCGTGATGGTGTTGTAGTTGTCAAGAATCTTGCTGTAGGCGTAAGGGAAGTAGGTGGTAGAAAAGGCCCTTGGCATGAAGAAGCCCTGATTGATGTTCATGGAAATATCGTAGGAGGCCGAGAGCTTCTTCATGTCGTCCGGCTGCCAGGAGAGTTTATAGAGGGCGTGCCAGTCGTTGTTTTCCCGCGGGGCCAGCTTTCCGAGGAGATCGTTAGCTTTTTGTGTCGAAAGACCAGACGGCGGTATCCAGTTCCTGTGGGGGAAGAGGCGTTTTGCTGATGGCAGGTGTGAATCGGTGATCTTTCCATAGGCGTTGGCAAAGAATGAGAACTTTCCAGGAAGGTCCACTCCCAGCCGCGGTGCCATCAGTTCGAGTAGAGGTGATGGACCGCCGATGTTCATCTCGAAACGGTCGCTGTTGTAATGCTCAAAGACGCCCGAGGCCGCACCCCAGTGATCGCTCAAGTATTTCACACTTCCCTCAAACTTGTCCCTCCCTTCCTTCAACCGGATGTTGATAACACCGGACATGGCCTGTCCGTACTCCGCATTGTAACCGCCGGTGATGATCTCGAGGTCCTCAATACTTTCTGGATTAACGAACAGGTTTCCAGAATAGCCTGATAGGGGATCCTTGATGGAGAGTCCGTCGATGACATAGAGGGTCTCATCAACACGCCCACCTCGAATATGGATTTCGTTATTCACCTTTGTGACGCCCACCTGCTCAGCCAGGATGTCTTCTACGCTATTGACGATCCTGTCCTCCAGGTCCTCGCTGGAGAGCTTAGTGATGGAGGCCGTTTCGTCCACATCGAAGAGCGGCTTCTTTCCGAGGACCACTACCTCTTCGCCTAACGCGAGGACAGTCTGCTCCAGCTGGAAATCGACTGTCGTCGTTCGTCCAGCGTTCACTTTCACACCGGTCCTCAGGATCACCTTGTAGCCGATCATAGAGACTTCCATGTCGTAGCTTCCGGCCGAAACGTCCGTGATGCGGTAGAAGCCGTCACCATCGGATGCAGCGCCGTAGTACGTTCCTTTCACCATAACGTTAGCGCCGGGGAGAGACTCACCCGTTTCACCGTCCGAAAGCCTACCGGTGATGGTACCTTTTTCCTGTCCCGAGAGAGGAAGCGCCGCCAAAAGTATCAATGTCAGCATCTGCTTCATGGTTGGAACTCTTCCCGCCAGAGGTAACTGATAAATCTTGACGCCGACCCGTTCCCTTCCATGAGTGGTTCGGAGCCGTTGTGTAGCGGCAGCGTCATAAACACAGCCTTGCCTGAAAGGGTAGTCGAATTGACGCGAAATTGATTCAGGGCGCAGACATTGGGTGTCCCGAGCCAACCATCTGTTTCCCCCGGCTCCTGGAGTCTGTAAAGGCTTCTGACGTAAGGGGCATTTGTGGTGTCTGTCTCGAAAGCGCGGACGCGGATGGCGATCAGTTTAGAGAGTGAGAGATCAAATGATAAATCCCACTGGGCGTGAAGCTCAGTCCCTTTCAGCAGCCGCCCGGAAGGATTGAGGGTATAGGCAGAATCGATGGGGAACCAGGCGAGGGTGGTGTCCTTCAGTTCCGCAGTGTTCAGGAACAGGTTGCCCCCCTTGGCGAGGAAGTTGGCGATGTTCGCACTCGCCTCGTTGTATGTCTCCGGTCCTGTGTAAGCCGTGTACCAGAGAATGTTGTCAAAATAGTTCAGGTTTGCGTTGATGTCCGCATTGGAGTAGGGGAGCTTATCGCCGATTTCCCAGACCGAATAGTCGCCGTTATAGGCAAGTGTATCGAGGATACTCTTGTACCATTTCTGGGCGCGGTTGTAGCGGTCCTGAGGAAAATCGTCCACAAGAAGCGTGGTGCCCACAACAGGCATCACCACCCAGTGGTTTGCAGTGGTGAGATCATCCGGATCGGGAAACTGAATCGTGTTACTCTCGGCGCCGGCGATGTCCCTTGCTTTCGCATAGAATGTGTGTGTGCCCGGATCGAGACCGGTCATGGTCACGCTGGAGTTTAGAGCTGCGTCAAGCCGATGCCAGCAGGTGTCGCAGGTGTCATCTACAGCGTAGAAGATGTCGGGTACTGTTTCGATGCCGTCCGCGTCTTCGATGTCCCAGACGAATGTGCGCGTTGGAAAGGTAAAATTGGTATCGCCGGGATCGTTCACCAGCGGATTGCTCCTGTACCGAAAGCCGATCTTTGGCGTCGAGTTCCGTACCGGGATCACTGCTTTCGCAGTTGTAGAGTCCGTGAGGCTGTCATTGTCCACCGCCGCTACCTGAAAAGTAAAAACGTCCATCTCCGTCCTAAGAGGGAGGAAAAAGAGTCCGGACTCTTTGGTTGTGAACGTCCAACCATCATCCACATTCCATTTGTACCGGTACCCCACCACATGACCGTCTGAATCTTCACCCCACCAGTTGAGGCGCTGTTTGCTTGTGGTGATGGTTGTAAACGCGTTGCCGAGGGTGTCCCACAGATAGTCCTGGTCGGGCGCTTCATCCATAGAATAGACCCAGGCAGTATCGAGATAGCTTTCGCCAGTGACGGGATCTGTTTTTTCTTCTACTGACCCGATGCGGGCATAAAGCGTCTCCGCCGCCATCAGTGTGAGGTATGTTTCGGGCGCACTGTTTGATATGGGCGCTGACGGATCGGCATACTCCCAGAGATCGCAACTAAGCATTAGAGCCGCGACTGCAAGAATCGGCGAGAGTTTTCTCAAGTTACATAGCAGATGCGGGGCCCCGGTGAACCGGAGCCCCACACAACTTACTTTATCTGACCAGCGTCATTTTCTTATGATCGATGAAATCGCCAGCCTTAACACGGTACATATAAACGCCTGAGCTAACGAGCTGACCTAGGTCATCCGTACCATCCCAGTTGATCACATGAAATCCGGGATCGAACGTCTTTTTAGACAGCGTCCGAACCTTGAAACCGCGGATGTCGTAGATCACGACATCGACCTGTTGGCGTTCCGCAATCTCGAACCGGATCCGTGTGGACGGGTTGAACGGGTTAGGAAAGTTCTGGTACAGCTTGTAAGTGTACGGTGTAATGTCCTGTTCAACGCCAGCCGTCACCACGCCAAGATCGGCCTCGTCTCTGACCTGGATCTTGTAGGTGCCGAAGCTGAAGTTGAAAACACCAGCCACATAGTCCACCTGCTGGAACTGCTCCAGTGCCGCCAGCTCGGCGTCCCCGGCTGGAGTTGCCATATCATCATCCATCAGGCAAAGGCCCTCGGTCTCATCCCAGATGGACCAGTCATATGAATTGATGGAGACGACCATGGGGTCTTCCACGGTGACGACCACACCTTCGTAAGACTCAACCTCATCGGCGTCCTGTGAAAGATCGGCGCTTTTCACGAGCAGTGATGTGATGCTGCCCCCGGTTGAGACCTTTGTCACTTCCGTTGCTTCGATCATGGTGTTGTTATCGTATTTGAAGTGCCACGAGGGGTTATACTCCTCAACTGTGCCGGTGACACTTATGCTGTCCCCTCTTGAGAGAATTTCAGTGCCATCGTAGTTGAAGACGATTCCGTTCCACGGCGCGCTCGTCGCCTGCATGGCGTAACCGCCGTACCCAGCGTTGTTCTGAGCTGTGTCAGCAGTGACAATGCCTGCAACGGTCACTTCGCATCCAGCGAAAGGAGAATCACCTCCCGACCATTTGGTGTACTGAAGGTCGTAAATGGTCAGATTGCCCGTCTTGGTAACATAGCTGTACTGTTGCACCGCTGTATCACTGGGGAGGGTCGCCGACATGGCGGAGTTCTGACCATCGCCATCATCCGTTGCCTTCACATAATAGTGGACCCTCGCCCCATCCGTGCTCGTGGCGGGGATGGTGCCTGTGTAAGTGGTACCGGACGTGTTGGTCATGGCCACTGACTGATACGAACCTGCATCGACAGCGTAGTAGATCTCTGCCGATGTAATAGTAGAGTTATCGCTAATGGTCACCGTGACTGTCACGGTGGAATCCGGTTTCGGCACGCAAGGTGACCGACTGTAGTCCTTGATTACGGGAGGACCGCCGCTGATGACGATATCTGAAGGATAAAGCGGCTCCAGCTTATAAGCCGTGGAATCGCTGTTGCTGCCGTAGTGGTGGTATACCCATCCTTGGATGGAGTCCACTAACGTACCCACGGGCGGTCTGCCGTTTTCTTCTTGCCATGCTGCGATCTCACCCGAATCGTCATCGATATTCACGGAGCCTGTGCCGTCATCCACAGCCCATTCACCGTAAGGAAGATCGTTGTTGGTTACCGTTGCTGCTTTTACGCGGACAATTCCCGTGCCCCACTGTTCGGCTTCTGTGGGCCATCTCAGGTCTCCGGTGTTCACCACGTCAACGGGTGGCGTGTCTAGACCGGTGTCCAAAATTTCGATGGGCTCTGTAATAAACAGTTCGGTCATGTTAGCTGGACCTGTGGAATACTCAGCAATATATCCCGTCGCCCGCACATGATCCCCTTCATAGAGCACAGGGAATGCCGTGCTGTCGGGATCGTAGGAAAGAATGGAGCTCCACGGCCCGCCGTTAACATCCTGATAGATGAACTTAACACCGGCACCAGCATAGCTAAGACCCGTAGGCATAGTGACGATCCCTTCGATGCTTACTGTATCCCCGGTCATATAGGAAAAATCTGACTCCTCATCCGTGCCAGCTTTTATGAGATCACTGTATAGGACTTGCTGAATGCGCTGAATTCGCGTAACGCCAAGTTCTACGACGTCATTCGCCAAGCGTGGCAGAATCTTGAAATTATCGTAACTGTAGTCGAGAACGCCCACAACCTCTTTCAGGCTATCACCATCGGCAGGTGTGTAATAGTAAGCCATTACATCGTCTAGCCTGACGATTCCTGAAGTATCGGCCACGGACCACTCGCCGTAGCCGAGATCGGCCGAATCGACGACAGCATCAACTACGCGTACCAAGACGCCTTCGTACTGCTCAGCCGTGGCCGAGCCTGTATTGATAGCTGAGGCTAACACGTCAATGGGATCCAGGTGATCGGCAACGCCGTGAATGGTCACTGCAGTGACGTCTACGATCTCAGTCTTGCTATTGTATTCATCGACCGTTCCAGTGACCGTCACGCTGTCGCCGAGCGCCAGGGAGTTCACCGTTGAGCCGTCAGCTCCCGTGAAGTCGAAAGTGTTCCAGCCGTCGTAATTGTAGACCATGATTCCGCTCCACGCCTCCTCAGCATCCTGAATGAAGAACGTCCGGTTATTGGAGCTTCCCCAGAATTCGGCCGTCACAATCCCTGAGATCGTAACAGTTTCTCCGTTCTTGGGAGAGTCGCCTGAAGCGTCACTGGTCTCTTGGATGTCCTTGATTGCCGTCACCTGTGCCACTACCGCAAAGGGTAACAGAATGGACACCGTCAACCAGGGCATAGACCATTTTGCTTTAGTCATAGTTTGTCCTCCGTTGTTTGTTACTTGATAATCAGGAACTTGCCCTCTTTTACTTGACCAAAAGAAGAACTTTTTTCATCCTGATTTTCCACTGTAAAGAGGTAGAGTCCCGAGGCCAGGGCCTGATCGTGTTCGGTGATCAGATCCCAGGCGTGTTCTCCGCCTCCAAAGTTTGGTGATTTATATTGGTCAATATTTTCAATATCCGCGCCGGCATAGGTGGGTGAATCGTGCTGGAGTACATCCACGAGATCGCCGGCGAGCGTGAAGATTCTGATCTCCGCCATTCGTGGAAGATTGGTAAACCAGATCATCCGCTCTCTACTGCCATATCCCTCCCACACCGCTTGACCTTGATAAGGGTTCGGATAGACTCCGGGTTCCAATGTCCAGTTATTCGTCACTGTTTTCACGCCAGGATAGACGTACACTCGATTGGCATAAGCTGAACTCTCGAGACTGCCGAGGTTAGCCTCCGGATCGCCTCTGTCGTAGGCGGTGACGGCGTAATAGTTCAACCACCCGTTCTTCACGTTATTGTTCGTAAATCTGTAATGGTAGGTGTTGCCTTTAATTTCGATGCTGTCGGGTTCGCCGAAATCGTTTGTTATCCTTACCGCATCGAACCCAGTATTGTAACCGATATGCCGAAAGGTGGAATCGGACCGGTCGAATTCTGCCAGTAGAGTGAATTCTGCCGTTTCGCCTCCGGCAGTTTTTCGTTCTCCGTAGACACGGTATCCTTCAAAGTCTTTCTGCCGGCTGACGGGATCGACGAAGTCTTCAGCATTGTCGGCCCAGTAAACGGTCACCGTCTGATCACCCACGTCCACTGTCATGTTGGGAACAGACGGCGGAGCGGGGAGGATGTATCGATCGATCTCCCCATCATAGTCGATATCTTCACCTTCGTCAAGGTAGTTGTTCCTGTTTTTGTCTTCACCATCGAAGGCTCTCTGCGCCCAGTCGGAGTTGACATGGAGGTTCGCTCGGCGATTGTGGGAGTCCTCACCACCACCGTGCCATTTCCCCGCCACAGTGGCAAAAATGACGTTCACCGACTCTCCCGGAGGCAACTGCCATTTGGAAGAATCAGCCGTAATCGGTTCCGTTCCCAGCGGACCGGCTGACAGCATGAACAGCCAACTGTTGGCGTTGGAGGGGTAGCCGGCCTCGGTGTATCCTTCGCCAGAACCGCGCCTTGCGGAAGTGCTCAACTGCTTGTACCGCTCGCTGTCATTAAGCGGCATGCCGAAATCGGGATAATCTGTGTTCGTGCTGGTGGTCCATACCCACTGATTGTAGTTAGACCTCAGATAGGGTCGAGGGACGGTGCTTCCTAACACTTTCAGGCCGATGTAAGATTCAGCCCAGCCATCGTCACCGTCTAGATCGTACTGATAGCCTAGGTCTCGACTGAAGCCGGCACCATCCGCGGATCGGTCAAAGCCGTCCAGATTATCATACCACGTAAAGCCGCCGCCTGGTTCGTACCTATTGGTATAGTTCATATTTGCAACGGAGGCGTCTGTCCATATTCCGCTGTACATATTCTCAATGGTCTCCTCCGATTCATTCTTGATCGTGTAGTTAAGAAGTACAAAAGCATCAGCGTAAGTGAAATTCCAGGCGTAGGCTTCCAGATGGATTGAGATGCCGAGAGGGGTATGATTGGGGATGCCCAAGTTGTCTGACGGATTCCCACCAAAGTCTTTGAAATCTGTAATGAGGTCTTGGTGTGAGACTGCATAAGGTGAATAAAACTGCGCCATGGAATCCTGTGAGGTGGAAGAGATGGAGGACTTGATCTCCATTCCTGATGTTGCTATAAGCTCAAAGCCTTCTTGTCCCGATTCAAAGACACCATCTACGATAGCTGTGGAAACTCTCCGCTCACCGTTTACGATACCACCAATCCACAGCCCAGCGTAGGAGAAGTGTTCCACCTGTTCGCGCAAATTCTCCGTGTGCTGCTTGTATTGGCAAGAAGGGAGGATGCGGCCGTTGATTCTGTTCCAGCCATTCCCAAGAACGCCGAAATTGGTGACAGTCAACCCAAGTTGCCCTACTGATGTGTATTTATCGAAGACATCGGAGGCACTTTGAGATAATGCTGACTGGGAAAAAAGTAGAAGGAGTGCTGTGGTAAGAAGTCGAAGTTTTGAAAAGCGAAAGATGTTTAATGATTGAATCACTTACGTTCTTATTGAGTCCTGAAAATTTGACAATTTACCCGAGCCGAGAGTGATAATGCAGAACTAAGTTACTATTCGGTTCTACTGTTGTCAACCCCAGAAATTGTCAAAACGTTTCGACTTTTTTCTCGATGGCAAAGTGTGTAGTTTGTTATTAATGCGATTCTTGCAATTGCTACCCATAATTTTGACAATAACGATTGTACTGGGCATTCCGCAGGATGTCTCCTACATTCGTTATTACAGGACAGAAAATGACCTTTTGCAGGGCGTTGAGATAAAACCTGCCGAGGCGAGAAAGTTTTCTCACATCGAGGCACTATAC
>CEPX01115047.1_pt1 | contig 13924 bp, 20 predicted proteins | sample 361361 | NCBI WGS metagenome assembly CEPX01 (sample SAMEA2619974, study PRJEB7988) | marine metagenome | biome: marine biome (ENVO:00000447); feature: mesopelagic zone (ENVO:00000213) & marine oxygen minimum zone (ENVO:01000065); material: "saline water (ENVO:00002010), including plankton... | reverse complement strand
AAGAAAAAAAGCTTCTTATGTCTGCACATGCTCTCAAAAAGAATTTGAAAAATTTGTTTCTTCAAAAATTAAATGTCCTTGTAGAAATTTAAGTGTTAAGGAAAATTTAGAAAATTGGAAAAAAATGTTAGATAAATCCTCAAAAGGTTTTGGACAAGGCGAGGCTATTTTAAGATTTAAGTCTCTTGAAGGAATGCATAGTAAAAATCCTGCAATGAGGGACTTTCCTTTGGCAAGAGTAAATTTAGCAAAACATTCTCGGAAAGGAAATAAGTATAAAGTTTGGCCGTTAATGAACCTCGCGGTTTCGGTTGATGATATTGAATTGAAAACAACTCATGTTATAAGAGCAAAAGATCATAGAGACAATGCGAAAAAACAAGAAATGATTTTTAAAGCTTTGAAAAAAAAATCTCCATGGGTGGCTTTTCTTGGAAAATTTAAATTCAAAGATATGGATTTATCAACAAGAAAATTCAAACAAGAGATTGAAAAAGGAAAATTTAAAGGATGGGATGATCCAAAATTACCAACACTGATTTCGCTGAAAAAACAAAGATACAAACCAAGTGCTTTCTGGAAGTTTGCAGAACAGATAGGATTGTCTGAAACAGATAAGGTAATGGATAAAAAAGAATATTTCACATTGCTAAAACATTTCAATAAATAGAAATATTTATAAATACATTTTTTTTATTACTAATATGCAAAATAAAAAAGGGGTTGCAGGAATTGTTCTCACAATAATTATGATTGTGTTTGTTTTAATTGCAGTTGCTGCTATATGGAGCGTTGTAACTAATATTATCTCAACCCAATCCGAGGAAGTTGATGTTAATTCAAAATGTTTGAAAGTTGATATTACAGCAACACAATTAGCATGTGGTGGTGCAACAAACTCTGTTTGTAATGTTACACTCTCAAGAAGTTCAACAGGAGATGTAATTGAAGGAGTTAAATTAGTATTTACTAATGATGCTGCTGATACTAACTTTGTATCTGATGCTTCTGGAGATATTGGTCTTTTAGAGACAAAAACACTAACAAGCATAGATACAGGAATTACAAACACAAGTAGTGTTGAAGTTGTGGCTTATTTCACAGATTCTGTTACAGGAGCAGAACAACTTTGTTCAACTTTGTAATTAGTTAACTTTAAAAAACCATTTTTTCTTTAAGTTTTATATGACTATTAAAATTAGGAACTGTCGGCATTGTCCGAAAAGATTTTAATAGCTTTGCTTCTAAATTAAATATAGAAAGATTGTTGTTTAAGATAAACATATATAATGACGGTTGTCGTCCAATGGTTAAGACGCTTGGTTGTGGTCCGAGAAACGAGGGTTCGACTCCCTCCTTCCGTCCTTTTTCCGTACCGAACATTTTATAAATAAGGAAATCTGATAGTTTTTATGGCCTATGAGAAGATTTCAATACATCCTTTTAAGTTAGAGAATAGAAAAAAACTATTCAAAGAAAGAGTTTCAAAGAAGAACTATGATCTTATTATGAGTCATTTAAGATTATTGAAAGCTGGAGAGATTACAGGAAAACCAATAGGGGAATCAAGAGAAAGAATTTTGATTGACTTGTTTAGTATTTTCTTTAAACATTACAAGAAGGATATTTCAAAGATTACAAAAAATGATTTAATGAAATTTAAAGAAGATTTGTTGAATGATAAAATCTTGAAAATTAATGGATCTGCTTATTCAAGTGATGTGAAAGAAGATATAACCGGAATACTTGCTAGGTTTATTGAGTGTAGTTTTCCAGATAAAGTAATCTCATTTAAAGGAACACACCTTCCTTTTAGAAAGTGGTTTATTATTAAAGCAAAGAAAAAAACTCCGGAGATCTTAACAGAAGAAGAAGTCATCAAACTTCTTAATGCTTCTAAAACGATTGAAGGAAAGTTTCTTATTTCAACTTTATTTTCTTTAGGTTGTAGAATTGAGGAATTTTTAAATTTAAGATTTGAAGATGTTGAAGAACCAACACAAAACTTTCCTTATTATAGATTTGATTTTAAAGAAGAATACTCAAAGACAGATGGAAGAAAGATTGGTTCTTATTGGAAAGATTCAACAAAATTAACTTCAAAGTTTTTGGCCTCTTGTGAAAACAAAGAACCCAAAGCACAAATATTTCCTAAAAGATATGATGCTGTTAGGATGTTTCTTTCAAGATTAGGAAATAATGTTTTACATAAGAAAGTCAATCCCCACATGTTTAGGAAATCTTCAGCTACTTATTATGCAGATAAACTTAACAGACAAGAATTATGTTTAAGGTATGGTTGGAAGTTCTCTTCAAGTATGCCGGACATTTATATTTCTCGTGCAGGATTAGATGAGAATATGATAAAAGAAAGAGTCATAAAAACAGATTTAAGTGAAATTCAAAAAGAGAATAAGGAATTGAAAACCAAATTTGATTTGATGAATAAAAAACTAAAATCATTTGAAGAATTTAGAAAAAATGTTCATGAAATCCAAAAAGATGATATTAAATTATTCTTAACACAAAAAGATTTATCTAAAAAACATAGGACAAAAGCAAAAGAACTTGAAGAAAGATTGATGAAAATGAAGATTTAATACTCTCATTCTATTACCAATAAGTTTATAAATAATATAAAATTAATACAATTGTATTAAAATGGATATTTCAGAATTAAAAGATGAATATGTAGAGAATGCAACTATTTCATTTAAAGTGACAACCCTAAAAAGAATTAAGAAATTTATGAAAATAAATAAAATTAAGAAATTCTCTCCAACAATAGATAAGATTGTTAATGATTTTTTAGATTCACAGGAGTTTGAACTTGATGTTGAAAACACTACAAAAACTCAAGGTGGTTCTATAATGGTACCAATGAAACAAAAAGAGGAATACAAATGAATAATATTCAAGACCCCAAACATAACAAATCAAACCACAGACAACTGAAACAAGTCAAAGGTATTAAGCCACAGACAAATGCAAAAGTCAAAGGTATCAAGGAAGTTAGGGTTTTGTTCGTGAATGAGTCAGTAAGTGAGTCAATGAATGAGAAGATTGAAGATTGGAGCGGACGAGCAAAACAATTAACTAAACTTTTAACCTTTGAAAATGAACCAAGAAGAATCTAAAGATAACCTTATATCAAATAAAGAACATACTATTTTTAATGCTAGTGAAAATAACCATTTCTTAACCACTAAAGAATTGAATTTAGATAACTTAAGAGTATATCTCAATCTTAAATTTACTTCCTTGAGAATTGCAGGACAAAAAGCAGGATTATCATATTCTAGAATTAAGCAACTAGTAACTGGAAAATATCTTCCTTCTAAACCTATTTTGATTAAACAACTTTCCGAATCGTGGGATATTGATCCAATTAAATTAACTCAATTATTTGAAAGAATGAGGGAAAAAAATGAGTGAAGAACCTTCTATTGTCTGTATTAATGCAGTTGGATTAATAAGAAAATATCCGGCTATCTCAAAGATATTAGAAGAAATAATCAATGTTAAAGGAGAATATTATAATAAACACCCCTTTAAGGAAAAAGAAAAGAAATTTTATGTTCAACAAATAAAAGAAGATTTAGTATTTTTAAATCAAGATTACAAAGAACCAAAAATAAAGAGTAAAGAAGAAATAGATTTGGATAAGGAATATAAGGAGCAAGAAAGAATAAAATCTTTCCTTAAAGAAGATAGGAGAAAATTTCAAAGTATTGGTTGTGGTTTTCATAATGGAGTTTATTATTTTGGAACTAAATTATTTAGAGATGGAAAACCTTATACCTCAATAATTACTTCTGATAAAAAAATATATATTAATTCAAGTGTTTTCATAAATAAAAATTGGGAAGGTAATAATGAAATAAGAAATGATTTCGGATTAACATATAAAGATGATTTTTATGATGAAGGTATTGAACATATTCTTTCAAGAAAAGTAGTTGATAAATGGCTTTATGGTGGAAATAAAAATATAACTATTAAAAGTGTTTATGATAAATTAATTTCCTTATTCAAGAAGTATATTTATTTTGAGGATGAAAGAAAATATTCTTTACTTGCTTGTTATAGAATTGCAAGTTTCTTTATGCCGGTATGGAGATCAAGAGCAAGATTATTTCTTTATGCAGATATGGGTTCTTCTAAGTCAAGGTTAACTCAAATGCTTCATAATACCGGATTTAATTCTGTTTCTTTAGGAGATTGGACTTTACCATATTTACAAAGATTAATTGAAAGTACAAGAGGAGAAACTCACATTGACGATTTTGAAACTCTAAATGAAGATCTAAAAAATTCATCAATAAGATTAGTTAAAGTTGGATTTATGAAAGGATTCAAGGCCGGAAAAATAAGTGAAGGAACAAAAAGAAAACCAGAAACTTTTGATTTGTTTAATACAACAACCATAAACAATACTGAAGGATTAGATTTTATTACAAGAGATAGATGCATAATATTAAGGATCCCTAAAATAGAAATGAAGGAGTATGATAAAGAACCAAATTTTCAAGATAAGATTTGGAAAGAATTGAGAGATGAACTTTATATTTTGGGTTTAAAATATCCAAAAGAAGTTAATGAAATCTATGATGAAATCAATTCTGAAAAGATTAGAGGAAGATTGCTTTTTATATTTAAACCAGAGTTAACTATTGCAAAAATGATTTCTAAAGAAGTTTATAATGATTTAGAGGAATTTTGGGTTGAAGAGATTGAACAAAGAGATACTATTGATTTTGAAACAGATTGGGAGTTTTTAGGATTTAAACACATATACAAAACACTCTCACCATTCCCACCACTCCAACCACTATCTACACTATCACCACCTAAAGAATTTATTATAGAAGATTTAGTTAAAGAAATAGGAAAAGAATTATACAATGAAGAAGAGTTTAAGAAACATAAAAGAGGTATTGGAATTGTTATTGGAAAATCATTAAAGAGAAGCCCAATTTTCAAACATAGAATTTCAAGAGGAAAGAGAATCTATCAAGTTAATCCAAAACAATTTAAAGATTTCTTAAAAGCAAAAAATTTACTATCACCACTTTTAGACATTTTCAAAGGGAAAATGGTGTAGGTGGTGAGAGTGGTGCCGTAATTCGGGAGAAGGTGGAGGTTGTTAAAATCAAATGAATATTAAATTATGTAAGAATTGTAATGGAGTAATTCCGAAATACAAGGCAGAAGTTAAGTATCGTTATTTTTGTGAGAAAAAGGAATGTAGAGATAAAGAATTTGCAATGTGGGATCAAAGAGTGAAAGATGAAGAATGTATTGAGTGTGGAAAAGTATTAACTCTTTATGATAAAGAGTACGATCAACATCCAAGAAAACTTTGTGCAAGTTGTCTTTCACAAAAGAGAGTAACCCTTCAAAATATCTTAAAAGAAATTGATAAACTAAAAGGAAAATGAGTGAAGATTTTATACCAAAAACAGATGGAGAACAAGCAGAGTTCAACAATGCTTTTGCTTTTCTTGAAAGAATGAATAAGATTGAGTACTTTATAGAAAGTGCTTTAATGAGATGGGATGTTAAAGAGGCCTATGCTTGTTTAGAATCTTATGAAAATGAATTGGCTTTTTGTTTTAAAGATGATGACAGAAATAAAATTAAAGAATTAAAGAATGAGATCATTGAAATATTTAATAGATCTCCGAACATGGGAAGATATCAAGAACATGCCGGAAGAAGAATGATGATAGGGCAAAGAGAAATTGGATTATCAAGAACAAAGATCATAGAATTAAATCAATACCTTCGTTCTGTTAAGCATAAGAATGGAATGACAATGCCCAAACGAGGAGATGGGAAGTTATTTTAGATGGTAATGGTTAATGTAAGGGATAAAGAATTTTATTTGGATGGTTTTCTAAAACAAAAACTTGATACACTTAAACAAATTGTATTCAAAAAGAATTGGGATGGAGTTATTCTTATTGATGGATTGGAAAGAGTTGGAAAATCAACATTAGGAATCACTATTGCTTATTATTTAAGTGAAGGAGAGTTCTTTGTTAAGAATATTTGTACTGATTCTAATGATGCAGTTAAAAAAATAGAAAGTTTTCCGGATAAAAGTATCTTATTGATTGATGAAGGTTCACTTGTATTCAATTCAAGGGATGCAATGAGGAAAGAACAGAAGAAATTGATTAAGATTCTTAATGTAGTTGGCCAAAAGAATATGATTTTCATTATAGTTTTGCCTTCTATCTTTGATTTAAACAAGACAATAGCAATGAGAAGAAGCAAATTCTTACTCCATTGCTATACAGATACTAAATTAAATCGTGGTAGGTTTGCTTATTTCGGTGAAGATGCAAAGAAAATATTATATTCTCACGGAAAAAAGAACTATGATAGTTATCAATATCCTAAAAGAAGTGTTAATGAGTTAGGAAGGTTCACAAACTTCAATCCTTTAGGGATAGAATACATTGAAACCAAGAAGAAATCGTTGTATAGTGCCTTGCATGAAGATGATAGGAAGGCACACAGCAAGATAAAGAGGGAGAAGATGACTACAATAGTCAAGAACATTGAAGCATATAAGTTTCCTTTTAGATTTACACAAGAAATGAAGGCACAGATGCTAGGAATGACACGAAAAACCTATGGAAACTATAAAAAAATGAGTGAGAATGAGGGGGTGTCTGATGAAACAGAGTAATTGGGGGCGATTAAGTAATTATCCTTCAAAAAGGATGATAATGATTGTGATGGTGGTGGTAATGGTGAGATTGATTGCTATATATAATAGGGATGGTTTAAAATGGTAGATCCACGAATTCATAATGATCTTGTGGGAAGATATAATGATTTACTTCAATCAAATGCTTTAAGAAATAACAAAGATATTGAAAATAGTGGGAAGGAAATACATAAGGGAAGTGAATCTATTTCTATTAGTGATAATGGAATCGTATTAGAATCTAATGTAATAGCTGTTGATGATCTATCTAAATTATTAATAGAGATGTTGAAAGATAAAACCATTAAGAAATATATGGGAAACCTAAAAGAAAAAAAGATTAAGAAAGTTTTGGAAGGAACTTATTTAGGATGAGAAAACTTCCAGATACAATAACAGAACAAGAAACCATTTCTTTAATCAAGAAAGCAAAGAATAAAATGAAGTTAGCAATTGCTTTGGGGTTCTATCAAGGGTTAAGAGTTAGTGAAGTGATATCCTTAACCAAATCTAATATAGATATGGAGAGAGGATTTATTCATGTTAAGCAAGGGAAAGGGAATAAGGATCGTGATATTCCTTTGGTTGATGAAATAAGATTCTATTTGAGATACATTCCTATTACAATTACAAGGCAAGGATTACATAAATCAATTAAGAAGATAGGGAAAGAAGTTTTGAATAAAGATATTCATTTCCACACTTTAAGACATTCAGGAGCATCCTTTTATCTTAATGAAAGAGGGGTTGACTTAAGACACATCCAACAATTTTTAGGACACTCAAGACTTTCCACAACAGAAATTTATTTGCATACAAATCCAATTCAATTAAAACAAGCATTCAACAATACAAGGAAATAACAGATTAAGTAAACTAAAAGCATATTCTCACAAAGGGAATAGTGTTAAGGAGTTTACAAAGTAATCCTTATGTAAACCAAAAAGTGTAACACCAAATATAAATAGTAGTGAGTTTTTTAGAAAGCATGGTTCTATTAAGAAGAGATCAATCACAAAGAAGATTTGTTAGAAGAGATTTACCAAGAAGATTACCGGCACAACAACCACAAAGACAATTCCAAACAAGGCCATTAACATTTCAAGAATCTAATAGACAACTATTCTTAATGAGAATGGAAAATGAATTGATGTTTATTCCTCGTTCAGACAATGCACAAGTTTTTCTTTTTGGTGGATCTAATCTTCAAGAAGGAAGGAGTGAAACCTTTAACCAAGCAATGTCAAGAACTTTCAATGTCGTTTCACAAACATTATTTTAATTCTAAAGAAAAAAAGATCAACCACAAGATTTTAATACAATCTTTTTATTGATTTGAACATGGATAACCTTGCACAAGATATAAGGATTTTTTTTATAGGAGATGAAACAACTATAGAAGGAAAAGGATTTATAGATGAAGATAAAAGATTAATTGAAATGTATGAGAATGATAAAGTTACTGGAATAATTCCTTTTGATTCAATTAAGATTATTAAATTTCTTAAACCATTAGGAGAGGGTAATCCTAATTTAGATAGTTAGAAAACTCTAAAAGTAATTAATTCTTAAAATTAATATGAAAGAATCTTGGATCCATAAAAATCCTATACCTACAACCATAATAATTATAGTTGGAATGTTTTTCTTATATTTTATATTTTTTAATGAACCGGAATCTGTGGAAGTTGAAGTTGTTGAGAATATTGTTCAAGAATTAAGTTTGAATGAAAAAATTTCTTTAGTGGAAGGAATGGAAAGTCTTTCTTGGGCATGGAGAAATATTTCATTGGGGTATGGGGAGGATATAGATGAGAATGGATTTAAATCTGTATATTTACTTATGGATGTAACGAAAAATACTCAACTTAACAACCTTTCTTATTCATCTCAAATTGATTTTCTTAGTCCGGTAATAGACACCCTTTTCATTTCATTATACAAATTAGATAATAATGCTGATACTTATGGTGTTGTTTATACTACATCGGAAAAAATAACAAGCACTAGCTCAAAAGTAGTATACAATCAAGAAAATATTGCTATTGAAGTAACTAGTTATGATTCCACACACATTAGTATGAAAAACTTCTACGAAGGAAAAATTACAAGAAATAATTTTATAAGGAATCTTGAGGTTTATTGAGCAAAATGAAATTAAAGACAGGGTTATGGATCATTGGAATTGTTCTTGCTTTTGCAAGGCCGTTCTATTCGGAAGTTGAAGCATTGAAAAGACAGCTTAGAATGGCTGACGATGCTGGATTTAAAGGAAAGTTACATGTTGCACATATTTCTGTTCCAGAAGCAGCACAAATAGCTTATGAAGAAAGTCAAAGAGGCAGAAAGATAACTTCAGGGGTTTGCCCTCACCATATTTTATTTAGTATGAATGATATGCAAGGAGAACATGGAATATTATTGAAGATGAATCCTCCTCTAAGACAAGAAGGCATGAATGAAGAACTTTTAGAAATGCTTAGAGACGGAAGAGTAACTTGGCTTGAAACAGACCATGCCCCTCATCTTTACATTGAAAAAACTCAAGCACATCCAAAAGACTCTGGACTTGACTCGTATCCTTCAGGAGTTCCAGGGATTCATATTTATCCTTTGATGGTTAATTGGTTAAGCCAAAGGGGATTTAGTGAACAAAGGATAAAAGAGATTACTTTCGATAGTGTAAATGAAACTTTCAGTCTTAATTTAAAACCGAGAATATGTGTACCTGAATTAGATTTATTTGAAGAATATGAATCAGATCCTTACAAAAGGTTAGAAATTTTTAGTTAAAAATGAACTCATTAAGAAATATTGTTGACTGGGGATATGATAAAAGTAAAAGTGCTATTTTTGAGTTAACAGAAAGCGATCCTGAAATTGCTCATGAAATGTTTGTTAGATTAGCAAGAGGAATTCATAGATTAGGGTTTGAAGAACTATTACTTGATTGTTCTGAAAATAATCATGGTCCTGGTTTTGAAATTTCTAATGCAGCAGGATTTAATAAAGATGGAAAAATTCCTCCAACTTTTTTAAAATATTTGGGATTTGATAGAGTTGTGGTTGGAACTGTTACAGGAGAATCTTACGAAGGGAGTCCAAGGCCAAGAATTAAAAGGTATTCTGAAACAAGATCAATGGTGAATTGGATGGCTTTACCAGGAGCAGGTGCTGAAGAAGTTGCTGAAAATCTTAGATTTTATGGAGATCATAGTGTTCCAATTACTATTAATTTGATGTCAACACCTGGAAAAGAAGGACAAGATTTGCTGAAGGATTTAGAAAAAACAATTTTATTAACAAGAAATGTGCCTTTTGTTAATAGATATGAAATAAATATCTCCTGCCCTAACACTCATGGATCCTCTGGAAGAAGGGACACACGTAGAGAATACAAGGATCAATTAAGTGAAATTCTTTTGGTTGTGTTTGATGCATCTTATGATCATCAAGAAATATGGATAAAAGTTTCTCCAGACCAAGATATAAATGGGATTAGAGACACTACACAAACTTCAGAAGATATACGAATTTCAGAAGGATGTGAGGTTGAAGGATTTGTTATAGGAAATACAACTACTAGGTATAATCCAAGGTTTATTACTTCGCCTCCAAATCAAGAAAAGAAAGGTGGGGCAAGTGGTAATGCTGTTTACGGAAAATCAATAGATGTTCAGGAATTATTTTGCAATGAAATAAAAGGACTAGATTTAAATTATAAAATCATTGCTTGTGGGGGAATTAATTCTGCTAAAAAAGCTTTAGAAAGAACAAAGTATGGAGATGAAATAATAGAAGGAATGCAATTATACACAGGATTAATATATGAAGGTCCTAAGTTGCTAAGAGAATTAAGAATGGCTGTTTAACTTATAAAATTATTTAACTATTAGAATAATTTATATATACTTAAAATAACCTATATAGATAGAGGTGACTAAATGAAAAAATTAATATTAATGTTCTTTGTTGTAATGTTACTTTCTTTTACAGTTGTCTCCGCTAATTTCATCACTGATTTATTTAATAATGATAGATCTAATTCAATTACAGGTAAAGCTATTTGGGAAGAATCGCCTGACATAATATATACCACAGGTAACGTTGGGATTGGAACAACAACTCCTAAACTTAAATTACATATTATAGGAACCGATGCACCACAATCAGTATCAGCGACCCCAAATGGTGCTATAATGATAGGGGGTGGAGCTTCTGGTTGGGTGATGACTCAAGGTATTGATGGATCAAAAGGCCAAGGATGGATACAAACAAGAAGTGTAAGTGTTGCAAGAACATTTGGTAGTTTAGTTTTACAGCCGTCTGGTGGAAACGTCGGAATTGGAACACCGATTCCGGAAGGAAAATTAAATATATTTGTTGCTTCTGCTGGTTCTGTCACTCCTGCGGGAGCAAATGATCTGATTATTGAAAGTAATACTCATGCTGGCTTGACTATATTAACACCCACAAATGTAGAGTCAAGAATATTCTTTGGAACTCCAACAGCATCTTCAGATAGTAGAATTGTTCATGATGGAACTGTAAGGGATTTAAGTTTTTGGACAGGAACAACAGAAAAAATGACTATTTCACTTACTGGAAATGTAGGAATTGGTACTTCAACACCAAAAAAGAAATTACAAGTGGAAGGTGATTTATATTTAAATGGAAATTTAATAACAAGAGATCCTAACGGTGCTTGCTTTTCATGCGGTCCTGATAATAATGACAATTGGGTTTGCAGTCCAGTGAGTTGCCCACAATAAATAATTAAAATTTTTAAATACAATTTCAAAAAATTCAGATGATAATATGAAAATTAAATTTTTTCTTTTAAACATATTTTTTCTTTTTACCATATTAACAATTTTTTCCGTGGATGCAATAGTCCAGTTGGATAACTTAACTACAAACCAAGAATTTGATGGTTATATAATAAAATTAAAAGAAGAACCATTAGTAGAAAAATATATTGAAATAGAATCGGATATAGGTGATGATGGTGTTATCACGACACAATCAAAGAATATACTAAATGTCTTTCTTCCAAGATGTAGCGAATTAGCCACTGGATCTAATGAAGGTGATTTAAAACAATGTAAGGTAGATGATGTTGGAGAAGAACATGAAGAATTTAAACAAGAAGCGCTTCAAGAATTGGGAAAAGAAAGTATTACAAATAGAATTACAGGTAATGTTGTTGCCGAGCAAAATTCAAACGAACTTTTACTCTTGAATGAATTTCAAAATGTTTTTAATGGGGTTGCTTTAAACATTACAGACGAAGAAGCTCAACAATTAAAACAATTAAATGAAGTTGAAGAAGTTTATCCTAATTATATATTTTATCCTTTACTTATGGATTCTTTACCTTTAACTAATGCAGATGATGTTTGGCAATTAGACAGGAATGAAAATAATTGCATACAAACAGGAGAAGAATGTCTAACTGGAAAAGGTATAACCATAGGTATAATTGATTCTGGTGTTGATTATACACATCCTGATTTGGGTGGTTGTTTTGGAACTGGATGTAAGGTTGTTGATGGTCATAATTTTTTAATTGATAGCTATAGTATAAATGGTAGTGCTCCTTCTTATGCAGGCACTATTGATGCTATTGATGTTATGGGTCATGGGACCCATGTAGCTGCAACAGCAGCTGGAAATGGAGTGTTAAAAGGTGTTGCTCCAGATGCAAATATAGTTTCATATAAAGTATTAGATAATTTTGGAAACAATGCAGCTGGTTTAGGATCAGATATAATTGCAGCAATAGATAGAAGTGTTGACCCTAATCAAGATAATAATTTTAGCGACCATCTTGATATTATTAGTTTAAGTCTTGGAATTAATTGCAGAGCTCCTTATCATGATGGGTGTGGCCCTAATGATCCAGGGTCCAAAGCATTAGATAATGCAGTTGCAAAGGGAGTGGTTGCAGTAGTGGCTGCAGCCAATAGTGGCCCCTCTCTTGGAACAATTGGAAGCCCTAGTGCTGCACGAAATGCAATAACAGTGGGTGCAACATATAAAAAAGATTATGAAAAAACTTTTAAATTTAGTTCTGAAGATAATCCTTTAAGACAAGACATTAACCCAAGAGAAGATCAAATAGTCTTTTTTAGTTCTAGAGGTCCGGTTGAAATAATAAATGAAGAAAACGTAATAATAGAAACAATCCAAAAACCAGATATTGTTGCTCCTGGTGCTGTCATATGTGCTGCAGAGGTGAGTGGTGGTTTTCGTTTGAGAATTCCTCGTGGTATTGAGTTCTGTGTGGATGAAAAACATATTGAGATTTCAGGAACTTCGATGTCCGCGCCTCATGTATCTGGAGCAGCTGCTTTAATATTACAAGCACATCCTGATTGGACACCTGCACAAGTAAAAGAAGCATTAATGGAAACAGCAATTGATTTAGGTCTAGATATTAACACTCAAGGAGCTGGAAGATTGGATGTGCTCGGTGCTGTCTTGTATAGTGGTTTCGATAATCTTTCAGAAGAAACACCAATTATAGAAGAACCTGTTAATGAAACTCCAATTATTGAAGAGCCTACTAATGAAACACCAATTGAAATTTCTGTTAATGGAACAATAGTTGCCGGGACAAATTTCATCATGCCTAGTCCTGATGGAACTTGCAGCAGTTGTGGTGTTGGTTTTAATGGCCAATGGAGTTGCCAAAGTGTTATTTGTCCTTCTTAGTTTTGATTAGAATAAATTTATTAATGTTGTTTCTTTTTTTGTTGTATGAAATCCCTCTCAAAACTTGCAAGAGCATATGCATTAAAGAATGCACTTGCTTATGATGGGAAATCACAAATGAGTTCTGTGATTTCTTCATTGTTTAACGAAGGATTGAAAAAAAGCGAAGCTGGAAAGTATACAAAAAAGATTTCTGAAATTGTTGAAGAGGTTAATTCTCTTACAATTCAACAACAAAAAAAAGAATTTGAAAAATTCTCGGATTCTGTTTCAGAAAGAGAAATTCGTGAAGGTTTGCAGGAATTGCCAAATGCGAAGAAAGGTGTTATTATGCGCTTCGCGCCAAGTGCTTCAGGCCCGTTGCACATTGGACACGCTATGACAGCTTCTTTATCTTTTCTTTATGTAAAAAAGTATGGTGGGAAATTTTATGTAAGAATCGAAGACACTAATCCTGAAAATATTTATCCTTTATCTTATAAAATG
>CEPX01198169.1_pt1 | contig 13935 bp, 30 predicted proteins | sample 361361 | NCBI WGS metagenome assembly CEPX01 (sample SAMEA2619974, study PRJEB7988) | marine metagenome | biome: marine biome (ENVO:00000447); feature: mesopelagic zone (ENVO:00000213) & marine oxygen minimum zone (ENVO:01000065); material: "saline water (ENVO:00002010), including plankton... | reverse complement strand
TCCACAAAATCATCACGACCACGACCGGACGGTGCAGATAGTGTTAGGAAGTACCCTATTAATGTTGTATATTATTGATGTACAGTAAAAAAGAAAGAGAGATTAAAAATGAATACTCTTTATAAAGAAGCTCAACAATTAATTGGATTAAGAAATCCTTTAGGATATGAAATTACTCATGTTTTGTTATCTGGAAATGGAATTACAATTTATTATCAGCAAAAAATTTGCACAGGAGAATGTTCTTCATTAAAAGATTTTAAGGTATATAGAAAACAGGTATTAAATAAATTTGAATATCGTCGTTTTTGTACTTCTTTTTTACAAGCTGCTTCTGTTGATGAAACTTTTTCTGCGATCTCAATAAAACAAAAGGAGCATTTGTCAGGAAAAGCAAAATCTAACTTGGCACAGAAGCAGCTTGTTTTAATTTAACTGGAGAAAAAGAATAATGAGTATAAAAAGAATATTGGAAGAAGATAAAAAGAGAAAAGAAACTCTATTGACAAGAGGAAGAAAAAATTCTCTTACAAGTAAACAGGAAGCAACTGTCTTAAAAGCTATATCAAAGGGAGCAAGTAAAGAATCAGTAGCCGAAGTAATGGGAATTTGTCGTTCTACTGTTTACAATATCGTAAACAGAAACCAACAGGAGATTTAATCCAATGGCACAAAAAAAACATGATACAAGTAAGGAATGTGTAAAATTTGCAGAAGTAGGAGATTCAATTTATGGGATATATCTACGAACAGAATTACAGGTAGAATTACCTGAAGGTTCTGTTGATATGCTGAAGGTGCAGCAGGAAGATGGAAAGATTTTATCAGTAGTAATAAAACCGGGAATGGGAGATGTGGTTTTTAATTTTACAGAAAATGAATTTGTAGAAATAATTTTCACTGGAGAAATTGAAAGTAAAAGAGCAGGTAGAAATGCAATGAAAACATTTGATGTTTTCACAGGTAAAAAAGAATTGGATAAAAAAGGAGAAAGAATTTTAGCATAATTAATTTTCTTTACTTGCTCCCCACTTGATAAAGAAAATTTTAGTTTACTCCCTGCAAGGAATTAGAAAATATGGTACGTTATCCTAAAGGATATGTATATCCAGAGACAGGAAAAGTAGCAGCTTTAAGAGGAAAAAAATTAGGTGGAAGATTTATTACAGATAGACAATTTTCTGCTTTAAAAATCAGAGGATATTATAATATAAGAGGAAAGCATACAAAAACCTATGAAGAATATGAAAAGAAACAGAAAAGATTTAAAACTCCTGTAATCCCTGATGGAGTAAGATTAGCGAATGCAAGAAGAATTTTAGAACGGAGAGATATTTTAAAAACCGAAAAAACCACAATACTTAGAAAGATTTTTAAAGATGTTAAAATTGTTCCTACAGATAAATCAATAGATGCTTTAATAGAAAAAACTGCATATAAAAGACCTGAATTAAAAGCTCAAAACATTTTTTCTAATACAAGAAATTTATTACAACATTCTATTAATAATACAGGAATGAGTAGATTTGATAAAACGATAGAAAATTTTTCTACTAAAGAAAATCAGGGATATGTTACGCATATAAAAATGCAATATGAAACAGTAGATGGAAGAAGCAGGGAAAGAAATTTACAAGTTACAGTGTTACCATTAGAGAAAGAGCATTGGAGAGAAGTTATACAGAAGCAGATTTATGAAGCTCTTGCACAAGATGGAGTTTTTATCAGGAGATATAAAAGGGCTTTTGCTAATGCCGAAGATATGGAAGAATTAGAATCATTAGATGTTGATATTGATATTTCAGAATTAGGATAAAAAATGTATTATTCAAATGCTAAAAAGATATTATTTTTAACTGGAGTAGAATATCCTGATATTTTAGAAATGAGTAAAGAGAAAGAATGTATTAGAATAGTTAATACTACTTCAAATACTACAGAGGAAAGAATTGTTATTTCTTTAATAGAAATCAAAAAATGAAATCTAAACAGCAAATAATAGTTTGTGATACGGAAGATGATTCTTGTGGAAATCTCTACAGGATTCATTTTTATAATGGGAAAGAATATTTTAGATTTACCGATAGAATAGAAGCTTTACTCTGGTTATCTAAACAGAGAAATTTAGATATTTGGTGCTGCAATTTAGAGTATGATATCATAAATGTTTATGGTATCGAATTTTTAGAAAAAGTAAAATTATCATTTGGAAAAACTAAACTCTATTTTGCTACAGGGAATAATTCTATTAAATGGATTGATACATTAAATCATTGGAGTATGTCGGTTCAAAAGATGGGAGAATATATAGGATTAGAAAAATTAGATTCTGGAGATGATTATAATAATTCAGATTATTGTGATAGAGATTGTAAAATTGTCTATGATTTTATACATCATATGATAGAGCAGTATAAACAGATAGGAGCAGATTTAAGAATTACTCTCCCATCTTCAGCATTGCATTTATGGAAACAATATAATCAAGATAATATAAAGTTAAAACGTATTAAAGAATCTGATATAGAATATTTTAGAAAATCCTATACAGGTGGAAGAACAGAAGCTTTTTTTATAGGAGCTATTGATTCTGTTTATACGATTGATGTAAATTCTTTATATCCTACAGTTATGAAAAATTATGAGTATCCAAATCCCTATACAGGAATTATAGATACTCCCTGTATTGAAAAAATGGGAATCACAGAATGTACTATAAAAACTCCAGAAGATTGTTTATTTCCTATACTTCCATATAAAGGAGAAAAACTTTTATTTCCTATAGGAAAATTTAGAGGATTTTTTTGTAATAATGAATTACAGTATGCTTTAGATAATGGATATAAAATTTTAAAAATTCATTCTGGAAAATATTGTAACAATTCTTGTAATCCTTTTGTTGAGTATGTTGATTTAATTTATGCAGAAAAACAATTAGCAGAAGAATCGGGAGATGCTTTTTTAAGATATACTGCTAAATTATTTTTAAATTCATTATATGGAAAATTTGCACAAACAAAAGAAACATATATAGTACAATCTATAGAATCATATTTACAAAAATTTAATGCCGCTTCTCCAGAAGATAAAAAGAAGTTATGGAAAAAAATTGAAGGAAATATAATTTTCGGGAATCTGGTTTTATTAGAAGAACAGCAAGAGCAATATCCATCACATTCTAATTTTATATGGAGCAGTTATGTAACTGCTTATGGGAGAATTTATCTACACAATGAAATCAAAAAACTTTCTTTACTGGGAGCTAAAATATTATATTGTGATACTGATTCTATACATTATTGTTTTAATAAATCTCTGCATACAAGTAGCAGATTAATGGGATATTGGAATTTAGAAGAAGCAGGAGTAACAGGAGAATATAAAGGAGCAAAGGAATATATTTTAACTGGAGAGAAAAAGAAAGTAAAAGTAAAAGGAATTAGAAAAGGAAATAAAGAAGCATTTTTTAGAACAGATGCAGCAGTAATAGAAAAACCTTTAAAAATTAGAGCTTCTTTTAGAAGAAAAGAATCTGTATTATTAGCTAAAACAAAAAAGAGAGTAGGAGCAAAAGCAGGAATTTGGATTTTAGAAACAAGAGAAAGAGCTTCTGAATATAAAAAACGAATCATTCAGTCAGATGGTTTTACTGTTCCTGTAAAAATTTAATAGGAGATTAAATCAATGAAATATTTTACACGTTGTCCAATATGCAAGGGAGAAATTACTGCTGATGTTGTAAAATTGCATATTGAATGTAAAAATTGTTCTATTGTAGTCAATACAGAAACAGATGAAATATTTACTGCAAAAGATAAACAGAAAATTTTAGTAGAAGAAGAATTAGAAAAACCAGAAGAAAAATCGGAAGCAGCAGAAGAAGCAGAACCAAAGAATGACAGGAGTAATATCTAATGGAACAGACAAATGCACAAACTATTGATGAAATTAAAAGAAGTATTAATTCAAAAGCTGCTGAAATTGCAGGTACTTCTGGAGATGGTGCTGCTCCTGATTCTGATAATTCTAATGGATCACAGAGGCAAGGTTTTCTCTCCAATTTATTTAGTTCTTCTGATGAAACATCTGAAAAAGGACAGACAAAAACACGGGGCAGACCTAAGAAAAGAGCAGCAGAAAAAGAAACAAAAGAAAGAAGAATTGAAACAGGGAAAGCAATTGGAGCTATTACAATTCCAATATTACAGGGAATTAAATCTCTTAAATATGGTTCATCTCCTAAAGCAGAAATTGCAGCAGATAAAGAAACAGAATATTTCCACGCAGTAGGTCACGTTGTAGAAACACGATTAGGAGATTTAACAGCATATAACGATTTAATTCATTTAGCTTCTGCTACTGTTCTATTATTAGAACCTGTAATTTCTGACTCTCTAATTCTATTATCTCTTACATTGAAAAACAGAATTGCTAAAACAAGAAAGAAAATGGAAGATGTATAAAAAATCTAATTACATTATTGGTAACTTTGGATTACCAAATCAAGGAAAAACCTATTTAACCACAAAGGTTTTAATTCCGCAAATTCCACGTTATTTTATCTTTGATGTAAATGAGGAATATGGAGATAAAATAAAAGGATGTATACAGTGTAAAAGTTTTGATGCTCTTGTGGATTATGTACAGAAAATGAAAAATCCTGTAACAGATTATTTTAAAATAGCATATTCAGGATTTTCTAATACAGAAAAAGCTTATGAAGAAGATGTAGAAAATCTTCTGGAACTGCTACAGGTTTTTGGAAATTTAACTATTATAGTAGAAGAATCTACATTATTTCAGAACAGCAATAAAATTCCTTTTCAATTATTTAATATTGTTGAAAGAGGCAGACACAAAGATATTTCATTAATTATAATTGCCCGTAGACCTACTAATTCCAACAGGAGAATCACAGGATTAAGAACTGGAGCTTTTATTTATAAATTGATTGATCCTCATTCCCTGAAATTTTTTGATGAATTGACAACAGAACAGCAGGAGCAAATTCCCAAATTACCACGAAAAAAATGTATTGTAGCCAATATGGAATTGATACAGCAGCATTTTACTTTTACTGCTCAACAAAAGAAACAATATTTTTATGCAATATATTAATTCTATAAATAAATCTAATAAGATGTAAAAAAAGAATGTAATTGACATACTCCTTTTTTCTATGTACCTTTGAGTAATTGCAAAATCGCAGTTACTCTTTTTTATTATAAGGAGATGAAAAAAATGTTGAATAGACTCCTGTCTTTTGTCCCTAATTTTCAGGGAATTATCAAATTGGCTACTGGACTAATGATTATTAATGCAGTAGCTCCTTTGCTGAAACTTTCCGATTTGATTTATAATCCTGTTCCTGCTGTAAGAAAATTGTTTGGTGCGTAAAATTTTTTTGATAAAAAACTAACTATCTTTTTACAGAGGATATTTTAAATCCTCAAAAAAAGGAGTTTATCAAATGCCTAATTCAAATGTTCCTGAAGTTTGGAAAGAAAAACTTGAAACAAAAGCATATCTTTCTTCTGGTTATCAACAGATTAATATTCCAAGAATAGCTAATGGATTGTTAGAAAGAATTGATTTTCTTTTAACTGGTTCTGAAACCGTTACAGGTGGAACAGGAGCAGGTGCGCCTTTAACAGATGGTGCTATTAATGTAATTGACAGGATTAAAATTCAGGGAGATGGATTGGAGCTTGTTAATTTAACAGGAGCTTCCATCTATAAAATGAATGTAGCTCAAAGAAGAGCTACTCCTTTAAAAACTAATCCATCTGATGATGCAGCGGCAGCATACGCTATTGCTTGTATGTTTACTGTGTATTTTTCACAGCCACAAATTGCAAAACCGGGATTAACTTCTCTGGAAACTTGGAGATTTATGAGTAGTTTGGTTGCTCAAATTACTTTTGCATCTGATTTAAAAGTAGCATTATATACTGCTGCTGCTGATGGTGCTGTAGCTAATACTTCTCTACAAGTAGAATCAACTGCTGTATATTCTAATCGTCCAGTTCTTGCAGCAGGAGAAAAAAGATTTTTTGCATTGCAGGATGAAATCCCTGTAGATATTCCTGCAACAGAATCAGGAAAAGTAATTACTTTGACAGGTGGAAGTAATAATTTTTCTTATGCTTCTATTGGTTTTCGTAATACAGAAATATCAAGTTCCAGAACAGTAGGAAGTGCAGGAGTAATTACTAATTACTCATTCCGTAAAAATGGAACTGATTATAGAGAGAATGCTGTATCAGAAAATGTAGCAAATGAAAATTTCAAGAATCAATCTGGTGGAATTTCTCCTGATACTGGAGTAACACGTTTTGATTTTATGGACGGCAAAATTTCTAATGCTTGGAGAGCAAATTCTCAAAGTATGGATATTGTGGCTGATGTTACGAAAAAAACGGGAGTAACTACTACAAATCTAATCAGAACCAGATTACAAGCTGTATAAATAATTGCTGTATAAAGCTTTTACAATGAAAAGCTGCTGAATTTCCACAAGGTTTTTCAGCAGCTTTTTTCATTTCAGGGAAAAAGAAAATGGCATTTAATCTTTCTTTTGAAAATGTTGATGTAAATAAAGATGGAGAAATTTCTATTTGGGATGTTGCAGAAATTTCTAAATCTTATGATACTGATGTAGTTCCTGAAACTGCTCATTTAGATATTAACAGAGATAGTCGAATAGATGAAAGAGATGTTTCATTTATTAAAGGTTTTTTTGGACAACCTAAAGAAGCATTTAATATTTTTAATCAAGAAGAAACAGAAACAGAAACAGAGACAGAAGCAGTAATAAATACTCCTATTCCTGTAGTAGAATTTGAGGATGTTGTAGTAGATAAATATTCTTATGTAACTACTGATCCACGGCTCCCTGCTAATTATAGAATTGTTGTCGGTGGAATTGCAGGAGAATATTTTTTAGAAGATGATGCAGGAAATTTTGTAATCAGAGGAAGAACAGAAGTAGATAAATTTCTAAATGATTTACAAAGAGAAACAGCAGAAGAAGTAGTAGTAGCAGATACAGTAGAAGAAACTGTAGAAGAAACAGAAACAGAAACAGTAGTAGAAGATACTGCTATTCCTGCTGTAATCCCTGATCCTGTAGTAACAGAGGATTTTGTTGATAATGATGATTCTGTAAAAAATACACAGGATGTTTCTACTCCTGTAAATGAATCAGAAGATATATTTTTAATTGATGAAGATTTAGTTCCTGCATTAAATGGAAGCTATGAGGAAGATGGAAATTATCTGGAAGAAGTTTTAAATTTTACTTCTGAAACAGCAAGAACTATTTTTAATGCTGCTGAAAATGTTGTCACAGGTTTTGTAGGAAAATCTGCTCCCAGTGTTACAAATGTTTCAGTAGAAGCAGAAAAGAAATCATTTAATACTACTCCTTTGATTCTTATTGCTGCTGTTGTTTTGGGAATTGTAATTTTAAAAGGATAAAATAAAATGCCTTTAGTTAGTTCTACTATTGCTGCTGCTTCTACTGTTAAATCATTTGGTTCTAAAATATTTTCTTTATTTGGTTCTTCCGGTCCATCTAAAGGAACATTAAGACGTAGAAATCAATTACAGAGTTTTTATTCTGCTCTATTTGATAGAATAGATTCTTCTGTAGATACAGGAATACAAACTCTCATAGATGAATTACATAATTGGAATGATTATCTTGATAATGTATCTGCTGTAAAAACTAAATTGAGGGAATTACAATCAGGAGCAGGAGCAGTTTACAGAGATTTAGATAATTATTATTTGTTAAGTGATTCTGATTTAATTCAATTAGCAGAAAAATTAATTGATTGGTCACATTTAAATGAAACAGAAATAAAAGATTGGACAAATTATAAAACTCAAATGGTGGAAACTTTAAAAACTCCTGTTGGAACTGTTGATATATTTGATGTAGATTATGCTCCTACATTTACTGAAGAAGTTTTAGAAATAGGAAAAGAAGCTATTACAAAAGTAGATACTCTTGCAACAGATAAAGTAGCAGAAGCTATTGTAGATACTACTGCTGAAAGTTCTGGAGAAAGTAAATTAGGAAAAGCTGTAAAAGAAGAATTTGTAGAGAAATATACTCCTGTTGTAATCGGTGGAATTTTATCAGCTATTGCTGTTTATTTTATAGTGACAAAAGGAATGAATTTAAAATGAGTAATCCAAGTTATAATTATTCAGAATTTACTTTAGCTACTCAACATAAAAATACATTTATTGGTGCTACAGGTAAATTTGTTAAAGCTATAAAAATGGACGATGCTTCAGTAAATCCTACTGTAAGAGTAGGAGAACCATCTGCTGATAATTTACCATTTGAATTAAATACAAAAGTTTATGTTCCAGATGGAACAGCAGGAATTTATTTAAATACTACAGGAACAGGAACAGGAGTAATAGGAATTTTATTTTCTTGGAATGTAGATGTAGATGCTCCTGATGATATTTTAGCTGATGCAGCAGAATCACAAATTAAAGGTTCTTTAAATACTTCTGTAACTGATGCTGCTACTTTAGTTCCTGCTCTTACTGAAAAATTATCAGGTAGAAGATTTATTTCTATAAAAAATATTGGTGCTAATGCTGCTGCTATAATTAATTCTGATGGAACAGGAACATTTGCATTAGGTAGACAAATTGCAGCAGGTGGAAGTTTTGAAAGATTTATTAAAGAATCTGTAAATATATATGCTATTTGCGATACAGGACTAACTACTACTTTACAAGTTTATCAGGATGCTTAATTATGAGTTATATTCCTAAAGATATTTGGAAAACTACCAATGTAGAGCTTGGAGATTCTTTAGTATTTACCTATACAGGATTACAAGAAAAGTTATTTGGAATATCCGGTTTAGGTTTTTCTAAAGAAGAAGTACAGGAAGAAATAGAATCAAATCTTTCTATTACTTATCCAAATGTTTTTAAACTATTGGATATACAATTTATTGATACGATTAATAATCGTTATAATTTAATTGTAACTGTACAAGTTATTGGTTCTCCTAATAATGATTCTGTTTATAAAGCTGCTCCTTTTGTTGTCCCTGTAGCTCTTTGGTGGATTATTACAGCTATTGTTGGTGGAAGCTTAATAGGAATTTATGTAGGTTCTAAACTGGAATCTGTAGAAAAACTTGCTGCTTCTGTAACAGAAGTAGGAAAAACAGAATCAGGGAGTATAAACTTTGGTGGATTAATTCCTGTAGCTCTTGCTCTTGCTGCTGTAGGTTTTCTTATTGCTAAGGTTAAAATGTAATGCCCTTACGTTATATTCTACAAGGTAGAATTAAGAAACTTGAAAAAGATTTAAAAATTAAGAGAGCTTTTAGAAATAAACTTTCTACTAAAGTTCATAATTTAGAAAAGAAAATGAGGACTTTTAAATCCAAAGGAGCAGGATTTATTAATACTGTTAATGACTGGGAAAAAATAACAATTCAAAGAAGTAAAGTAATGGCAGATGAATATAAATTAAAAGTTACAATTAGAGATGCAAAAGAATCATTAAAAAATCTTTAGGAAAATATTACAATGCCAAAAAAACGTACAAAAAATAAATGGTTCTCTCATACTGTGAGAGTATTAAGAAATTCTAAAGGTAGATTTGTACGTTTTAAAAAACGGAAAAAGAAATAATGTCTACACCTTATGAAAAACATTCTAAATTAAAACATAAAGTATCTTCTCATTCTCCCAATGGTTATGATATAATAATAGAATGTGAAGAATGTCCACAAAGATTTTTAATTCATCCCGGAGATAAATATCCTATTTCTATGAAAGTTACTCCAGAATATTATAAAAAATGGAAATCTAATAGTAGAAGTGAAATTTAACAGGAGAAAATGTTATGCCAAAAATTCCGGTTAAAGTTCTGTATAATACTGATACACAAGATGTAGAATTTCATGCTGAAATTGATGGAGTAGATACAGAAGTTTTTGATATTGAAACTCCTGAAGAAGAACCAGAGGATGATACAGAATGAAAAAGTATATTCTGAAAATTGTTATGAAAGCTCTTGCTTCTGCAAAAGATTTAATTATTAAAGAAGCAATAGAAGCAGTAACAGAATTTACAGGAGCTTCCGATACTACAGCATTAGAAGCTACTGTAGAAAAACTTAAAAAAGATTTGTCTACTCTCAAAGGTAGAGTAACAAAACTTGAAAAATAATAATGATAATTCCAATTCTATTGGTTGCAGGAATTATATCTATTATGTCTGCTAAAAAATTAAAAGCTTCTACTCTCCCATATATGAATTTGTTTGTAGAAGCAGAAAATAAATTTGGTGTAGACAGATATTTATTAGCAGCAATTATGTTACAGGAATCAGGTGGAAAACCGGAAGCATTTGTAGATAATGCTACTGAAGTTTCTGTAGGATTAATGCAAATAAATATAGAACCTACAGAATTTAAAGGAAAAAGAGATTTAGTAAAAGAATATTTTAATATCTATCATTCTAATGTTGAATCTTTAAAATCTTGGTTGCAAGAACCAAGAAATAATGTATTAACTTCAGCAGCTTTAATTTATGATAACAGGAAAAAGAAATCTGATAATATGATGCAGGATTTAGCATTATATAATGGTGGCTGGAATGCTGTTCTATCAAATGGAGATGTAAAACAAAAAATATTTTTTGGATATGTTATTAAAGTTTTAGGAATAAGACAATCTTTATTAATAGCTGATAATAAAGTAGCATAAAAATGCAGGTATCATTACAGGATTTATTATTAGCTGTTTCTCTGTCAATGGGAATTGCTGTAAATTTTATTTGGGTTTTACTCTGGTTAGGAAATAAAGCTTTCGCAAAAAAGACAATTGAAAGTGATGTAAAAAATATTATTGAAAAAGATACTGAATTTAAAGAACAAATTTCAGCAATTTTTAAATTAATAAGAGAATTAAGAGATTCTATATTAGTTCAACAAAGAGGATTATAAATGGCAACAATAGAATTTTCTATAAGAGAAATTTGGTTGCAGGGACAAGAAGCTCCAAGATATTTTAAAATTCCAGAACAGGAAAATATCGCAAATCTATATTATAATGCAGGAAATACAGTAATAGATAGAATTACAAGTTTTGGAGAAGATATAGAACCTGATACAACCAATAAAGATTTAAGAAATACAGAACTTACAAGCAAAAAAAATGCAAGAGATAATACTTTAAATAATACATAGGAAAAATTATTATGGGGTTTATTGATCCTGTTACTGGAAATACTCTTGTTACACAAGATACTTTAAAACAGGTAGTAATTCCTGCTACTATTGCAGATAATTCTACTGTTAATTGGACGTTAGCAGGAACAGCAACACAAGCAGTAGGAGCAGAAGCTTCCAGAATACAAATGTTAAAAGGAACATTTGCAAATGGTGGCATTATTTCTACAAATTGTATAATGAATGCTGCAAATTTTAGAACAGGTTGGAGCTTACTCCCTGTAACTAAAATGATTTGTGAAACTATTGTATCATTTGATGTAGCAATTTCACAGGATTTTGGTGCTACTGTATGTGGATTTAATAGTAATGCTACAAGATTAGATGAAGGATCAGCAGGAAGTCATCCCTGTGCTTCTATAGAAGTAGCAAACGCACAAACTTTTCAAGCAGTATGTAAAAAAGATACTTCAGCAGCTACTACAGATACAATTACTGTTGCTGATCCTACTCTAAGAAATACATTTAAAGTAGAAATTGATTTAGTATTAGGAGAAGTAAATTTCTATGTAAATGGAACTTTAGAATCTACTATAGATTCTGCTAATATTCCAAATGGACAAATGCAAACTTGTGGTGTAGGTTTTAGTTCTAATAATGCAAATCCAGGAGCTATGTATTTATGGTATTCTAAACAATGGTTAGAAATGGAAATTCCGTAAAATAAAATTTCTCCTGTTGGTTGCTGTTCCTCCAGAGTAAAAGCTCCCTGTGTTAATCCCATTACGCAGGGAGTTTTTTTATCTATAAAAAAAGCTCCTGCTCAATTAAGAACAGGAGCTTTATCGGTACAGAAGAAAATCAGAATGTTGGTTCTATTCCTGTTTCTTCTGCTTCCTTGCTCCCTGCAAGAACCTTGTCAAAATGTTCTGAAAATTTGGCTAACTCTTTTGAGTAGAAATCAATAATTTCATCTTTAATTTCTACAGTTAAATCACCATCTACCTGTACAGCTTTTCCCATTAATCGTAAATTGTTAATGCTGTTCTTCAGACGATTACGCAATTGCTTTCTACGCAGGAGAGCTTGTTCTGTAAGCTTCTCTTTCTTTGGTGCTGCTGCTGTTGTCCCTGCTCCATTTTTCTTTGTACTCATGATAGTAACTCCTTTGCTCTGGTTGCTGCTGTGTTACTCCCTATGGAGTATACATTTAATATACATTATATAAATATAAGATGCAAGTTTATTCAGGATGAGCAATAATTAATTTTAATGTATTGTAACCAGTTAAAAATGAATTAACATCTGAAACTTTTGTTAAAACAATATATCCTGAAAAATCATTTTTTTCTGTAGCTTTCAGGATAATATGAAACTTCCAGATTTTATTAAAGTGAATCTCTGGAGTAAAATATAGAGTTAAAATATCAAATCTTTCTAATTCTGTTCTGAAATCTTGGCATTCTGTGATAGTCATTTTTTTAGCTCCTTGTTAGATCAACATAAAATCATCATTTACTTTATATAAATATACATATTGCTTTTTACATTTTGTACATTCTACTTTAAGATTAATTGATGTAGAAATTTTTTCTGATAAACCATACCAAGTAATTGGAATTAATGTTTCAGTTAAACAAATCATGCACATATTTTTAGGGCAAGTATGGGAAGTATAATTCATTTTTCTTTCTCCTGTAGAAGCTCCTGCAAAATTACAGGAGCTTCAGATTCATTTACTGTTATACAAAGTTTTCAAAAAAATCATGTACTCCATTAGGAGTAGTAAGAGAAACTATAACAATTGGAGAAGCAATAAGAATAAAATTTCCATCTGGTTTTCCATCTTCAGAATTTAGAACTTTTACCTTTACTTCCTTTGCTAATTTAGGAATATTTTTCTTGTAGATACTCCTAATTTCTTTAGCAATAATTTCACAGAAAGGTTTATTCATTGTTAGCTCCTTTTCCTTTGGTTCATTTCTTCCAATGATTCTATTCCGCTAATTAAAGCAACTGCTGCTTCTATGCTTCCTGCTGTTGCTAAAATTTTACTATTTTTCCAGATGGAAATAAAGTAAACTTTTCCATCTTCATAATCTGTATCTAAATTAGTGTAAAATTCATAATAACCAAATTTTTCCAAATCTTCTTTTGCTCTTTTAATAATTACTTCTGCTTGTACTTTGTCTAATCTTGATTCTCTTGAATAGCTCATTTTCTCATCTCCCTGTTAAAAATTATTATTCTACTCTTGCAATTACTTTTCCCAAATTCTGACTAAGCCTACAGGATTTAAAGAATCTTCTCTTGCAGGAACTTCTTGCCAAGAATCTATTTCAAATCCTCTTTCTGCTATTACATTATATGTAGTTTTTCCTGTCTTGATACATTTTAAAATAGAATGGTATGCCATTACTCTGTAGAAAATTCTCCCATTTTTTAGACGATAAAAACGAGTATCTTTCCAAGTTCCAGCACCTTTTCTTTCAACAGCTTTGTCTGTTTTCATCTCTAACTCCTTTAAAATCAGTTAATTTCAATGTGCTTGTACTATATATACTCAATATACAAAAATTTTATTCCCATTTCTACAAAAAAAGTACAATTATTTTATATAGAAATTCCTATACAAATTCCATGCCAAAAACAGGGAAAAGCAGGAAAAAAACACTATCTGCACCGTCCGGTCGTGGTCGTGATGATTTTGTGGA
>CEPX01198188.1_pt1 | contig 13957 bp, 17 predicted proteins | sample 361361 | NCBI WGS metagenome assembly CEPX01 (sample SAMEA2619974, study PRJEB7988) | marine metagenome | biome: marine biome (ENVO:00000447); feature: mesopelagic zone (ENVO:00000213) & marine oxygen minimum zone (ENVO:01000065); material: "saline water (ENVO:00002010), including plankton... | reverse complement strand
AACTATATCTTCTTCTCTCCATCAACTTCTATATGTATACAATTCACTGGACAAACTTCTGCAGCTTCCATATTGTTAGCCATTTCATCCAACTCTAAAACTTCAGTATCATTAACATCTTTAGAACCTTTAATATGAGACTTAATATCTCCATCCTTACCTTCTTTCATTTCCCAATACTCAGGCTCAGTATTAACACAAGCATAACATCCTATACAAATCTTAGGTTCATGTATAATCTCGATCTTAGGCATAAAGTCCATAAGTTCAACAGCTCTATATAAGACTTTCTAGCAAAGAAAACTTTATTAATCACAAAGACTGGCCTAAGCTAAAATGAAGGTGAACATTACATTCGATACAGAGAACGAACCTCTACTAAATCTTAAGAAACTATCAGACGCTATCAATCAACTTATCAATTATAGAAAAGGAAGCCAATCTCCAATGCAGCAAGCAGTTCAAAAAGAAAGACCACAGCCAATAGTACAACAACAAGCTACTGTAGCACAAACAATACAACAACCCATTCCTCAAAGTCCTTTAGCAAACATTCCTCCTACAGCAAGAGAATTAGCTGCTAAGCAAGAAGAAAAAAAAGAAGCTGAAAGACAAAAGCAAAGAACGCAAGGCGGTTGTCGTGTTGTGCCATACGAAGACATGACGGATAAGATGGCTGAGATTTTTTCTAAGCAAAGAACCTAAGAGGATAACTTCTTCTCTAGACATTTTAATTTTAGCAAAGCTGCATGTTGCTCTTCAGAACTACGAGAATATGCAAGCGCCCTGTTATAACTTTCTTTAGCTTTCTCATAATTACACTTACTCTCAAAAGATTTCCCTAACAAAATCAAACCTTTGTGGGGCCCTAATTCCATAAAGTCTTTGCAAGCTAAGTCAAGATTCCCTGCATTAAAATGCACAAGCCCTCTTGTTCTATACCCATCAAGGCGAGCATGACCTCCTTCCATCCTTCCAACTCTCCCTTCAATAATAGCTTCTTCTATATCACCTATTGCTCTCGTAAACCTTCCTATTGAATCTTCATAATCTTTAAAGAAATTAAACATGACAAAGGCTACAGTATATTGTGGTGTTACTAAAAATTTAGGATCCCGGTCAATATCAAAAAGTTCTTTCCCTAAAGAAATAGCCTCTTCAGCTACATCCATAGCCTCTCTTTCTCTTCCATTAAAACAATTATACACTATTTCCATTTTAGCTTCAGTAGCCTTAAACCTCCACATTATTACCTCAGAATCATTTCCAGCCATAGGTCTTGGAAAATTTTCAGTTCTTTCAAGTATTATTTCAAGATCATTTAAAGCTGCATCATATCTGTCAAGATTAAAGTGTACAACATGTCTATTAAAGTACAAAGGTATTGTACGAAGAGGCCTTAATGGATTATCAAATTGAGAAATACTCAGACCCAACATACGCCTAGCAAGCTCATAATTTCCAGCATTTGAAACAGTAATAGCAGCAATAGCTTGCTCTTCTATGTCTAGTCTACTCAATGACATAACCAAAGAAATAAAATATACCTATATAAAACCATAGTTGTACTAGAAATCACCTAATTGCGCTTGTTCTTTCTTCCCTTTAACAATATCAGCAATAACTTTAAAGTCAGAACTCATCTGTTTAAACATTTCAGGATTCCGTCCTGAGTACAAATAACTAGCAGGATGCACAACTGGCACTACAGAAACTTCAACACCAGCAATCCGCAATGGGAACACATTACCTCTAAGCGAAGTGATACCAGTCTTCCCCAAAATTCTTCCAGTCGCAAAGTTACCAATAGTAACAATCACTCTAGGCTTCATGATAGAAATTAGTTTACTCAACCTATCACCACAATTGTTCATTTCTTCTTTCTTAGGGTTACGATTATTAGGAGGTCTACAAAGAATCGTATTAGTAATAAAAATATCTTCACGCGACAAAGCTACCGACTCTAACAACTCATTCAAAACCTTACCAGACATTCCACAAAAAGGTATACCTTGTCTATCTTCATTAGCACCTGCTGCCTCCCCTAAAAATAATATTTTAGACTTAGGATTACCAGACCCAAACACTACTTGAGTCCTATATTCAACTAATTCAGGACATTTAGTGCAAGTCATGTATTTTTCTTTAAGCTCAATAAATTTTTCAATATCCATTTTTTCTAATTTTCTCCAACCATCGATATACAGATGATGAATGTACTCCAAATATCCTTCCTATTTCTACACCATTTAATTGCTTCTCATTAACCAATTTAAAAAATATCTCTTCCATATCCATTCCAAACTTATCTTCAACCATTCTCCACTTTCTTGATGTTCTTGAAAATCTAATATAAATTTTTCTAGCCTCGAGTTGTTTAAAATACTTTCTTTCTAAAAATAAATCACTAGGTTTAAGACCACCATACAAATAGTCTAAAATATTAAAAGCATTCTTAGAATAATACTCGACTTGATAACATTTAGTTTTAATTCCCTTAGGAGTAATTTTCTCTCTAAGTCTAAGGTTATTAGAAGACAAACTAACTTTTTGGTTTAATTCATAAATTAAATCCTCCATAAAACTCTTACTACCATTTGAAAAACCAATTGAGATCTCCTTTAGATTCTCTCCTCTTGAACGAATAGTAATCCAACCATCCCCATCTAGAAAGCCTCTTATAAAATCTTTCAAGAAATCATTTGGTACATTTGGAAAGATAAGAATTTTCTTCTTATTTGGAATTATTCCTAATTTTTTTATGTCTTCTATAATAATTCTATTATGAATACTAAGTCTAAATGAATTCTTTTTTTCGACTATAGGATAATTTGATTTAAGAACACGATTAAAATCTTCTAACAAACTTTTATTTGATTCATACTTTTTAGCTAGATCCCATGACAAAGTAGTTTTATAAACATTCCCATCTGCACAACTAAATCCCAAAATATAAGCCATTTCAGAAGACCATTCCTTAAAGAATAAAGAATCAATACTATACTTATACATCTTCCAATAGATATTATTTTTCATAGAATACTTTATTAGTTAACTTTTTACCTATTTAAGCTTGGCGTGAGGACTTGGCCACTGTCCAGACTCATTTTTTCTTAACTACAGCACCATCAGGCCCATCATTAATTTCATAACCTAGATTCTGAATCTTATCTCGAATTGCATCAGCTTCCTTCCAATGCTTATGCAACCTTGCATGCTCTCTCTCTGCTAACAAAGACTGAACTTCTTTAGGCACTTTAGTTTTTTTAATCTCTTTCAAACCCAAACCTAAAACTCTATCAAATTCTAACAAAGTTTCATACTTCTCAACATCAGAGACATTAGCATCTTTCAACATGTCCCAAATTACTGCCAAAGCTTTAGGCGTATTCAAATCATCATTGATAGCAACTTGAAACTCTTCAACATACTTGCTAGCCTCACCTTCACCGTCACCTTTATTTTGCAACAACAATTGCACCCTATCCCTCAACTTATCAAGCGAAGCCTTAGCAGAATCCATAGCTTCCATAGAAAAATGCAACTGCTTCCTATAGATAGCAGTCAAACATAAATAACGATAAGCTAAAGCATCATACCCTTTCTCTTCAAGATCGCTAAGCACAAAGAAGCCACCCTTAGACTTGCTCATCTTTTCTTTATCCACGACAATAAAATCATTATGCAACCAATACTTCACCCACGGTTTCTTACCAGTTGCCGCTTCCGTTTGCGCAATCTCATTCGTATGATGCACAGGTATATGATCAATTCCCCCAGTATGAATATCAAACTGCTCCCCTAAATACTCAGTTGACATAGCGGAACACTCAATGTGCCAACCCGGGAAGCCCTTAGAAAAAGGAGAGTCCCACTGCATCAAATGATTCTTATGCTTACCTACAGCCTTGAACCATAAAACAAAATCATGCGGATCTTTCTTATCAGAGTCAACTTCAACTCTCGCTCCAGCTTCTAAACTTTCTAACTTAAGCCTAGCCATTTTACCATAATCTTTGAATTTAGCAACATCAAAATAAACTGCAGAATTTTTCTCATAAGCAAAACCATTCTTCTTGATTTTCTCAACCATAGCAATCATTTGCGGAATATGTTCAGTAGCCTTACTATACACATCAGCATCCAAAACATTCAATTTTTGAAGATCTACCTGCCATTCTTGCGTATACTTTTTAGCCAACTTCAACATAGAAGCTTTAGTCATTGGCAACTTTTCTCTCTTCAAAGCTTTGATCATCTTATCCTCACCAGAATCTGCATCAGAAGTTAAGTGACCAACATCTGTAATGTTAATAACATGATTAACTTTGTAAGCATTAAACAAAAGCACTCTCTTTAATACATCTCCAAATACATAAGCCCTAAGGTTACCAATATGTTGTCTATCATAAACAGTTGGACCGCAGGTATAAAGTCCAACTCTGCCTTTCTTCATTGGAGAAAAAGTTTCTTTCTTTCTCGATAAAGTATTATACAACTTTAAGGTCATAATAATCTCAAATAGAACTAGCTCTTATAAAGATTTTGGCATTAGCTAAGAAATCACTCTGAATTCAGAACTCAAGAAGTCCTCTTCTTTTTCTTGTAAGACTGTAATATAAGAATCAATTCCTTTTTCCACAAGACGGTAAGAAGTATTCCTTATGTCCTTCACCAATGCACTAGCTCCAAATATCCCTTCATAACCCCTTCTCAACAAGAATGTCTTCAACTGAGGAGAAAGATCACCTGCTTTAATGCTAACTGCAACAGGCCCATTGCCAAACTCTCTATAGACATAACATTGCATTCCATGTTGGGCACCGTCAAGTAAACCTGTCAAAATATTACCTGGAATTTCACTGAAATCCTTAATAACAGAACTCTCTAAGCCAAACTCTAAAACATTAATCCCTCTAGGAGAGTTAAGGTTAAGATGACTTAAACCAACATACAAAAAACCCAAAAAAGCATTATCACTTTCATCAATAACATCTTCCCATTCAGCAACATAATATCTTGTTCCTGCTCGATGAAAGTTATTTCTTATAATATCTCTTTGATCAAATTCTGTAATAGAACTATCTTGATTAGTTGCCAAAGTAAAATTCACTATTATCTCGTAATCAGAGTTTCTTGCCTCACGAATCATTAATACCATCCTTCAAAGGAATAAATAATTCATTATAAAGATTTCTCTCGCTTCAACAATATTCCTCTATCCATTCTATGTTTCAAAACTTGATTACGCTGATTAAAATCACCACAAACTTTAGCATAGCCCAAATTTTCATCATGCTCATTCTGCACCAGTTTAAGAAAACCAATCTTAGTACTACCTTCAACTCTCTCAACATGCCTAGCTCTTAGATTCTTACCATACAAGAAGTCCATCTCGCCAATATCTTTAACAAAAACTTTTTCATTCGAATATTTACTCAACCAATCTAACAAACCAAAACCAGGCACAAACTTCCCATCAACTTCTTCTCCTAAAAATAATCCAAACCACTTAGCCTTAACATCCAGTCTATGTTTATCCAAATCTTCATTCTCTAAGAAGAACTTACTACCGATTTTAACAAACTTAATCTTCTCCTCAGTAAACTTAGCAACAAAATCTTCTAACATTTCCTTAACCTCGCTACAAAGAATCCAATAGTATTAGTCTTATGCGGCCAGAACCTTCTACAAAATTTCATTGAAGGGTCCAAGTCTTTCCCAAAAACTTTAGTCAAACCAGGCTCACCAAAACTTTCAAACTTTTCTAGCTTAACATCAAAATTATCCAAAGCATACTGTATAACAAACTCATCCTCTTCAGGCTCTAATGAGCAAGTACTATACACAAGAACACCATCCTTTTCTAACAAAGATATAGCATGCGCAATGTAAGCTTTCTGTTTCTCAGCTCTTTCATTCACTCGCTTCAAAGTGTTTCTCCTTATCCAATGCTTTTCTAACATATAATTTCCAGAACAAGGCGCATCCAACAAAATATATTTGAAAGTTTTATTGACAGCCCTAAAATCCATTAAGTAAGCAATACAATTAGCAACACCCAAACGCTCCAAATTATTTTGCAAAGCTTCAAACCTTTCTCTCTTACTATCCACTGCAATAACATCACAATATTCTGCAAGTTGAGTAGTCTTACCACCCGGCGCTGCAAAAGCATCTAGTGCCAAACCTTCAGGTTTCAATACTTCTACCGGTACTTGCGCTGAAGCTGCTTGAATGTAAAACAAACCACTAAGATACTCAGGACTACTAACCAAATTAAACCTAGAACTCTTCACATAAAAGCCATTCTTAACAAAAGGAACTCTTTCCAACTCAACATTCTTAGCCTCTAAGCGCTTCTTCAATTTCTCAGCAGATATCTTTTTAGTATTCACTCTAATACATTTATCCAGCTTAATCATTTGGATGTCTCCACCCATCTCTTCATATCGCTTCTGCCACGGGCTCATTCTTCTACCAACAAGGAAGTACCATCAACCTTCACCCCTTTAACCTTCAACTCTTCATGCCTATTCCCTTTATACAACTTAATTATCTCTTGCAATTTTTGATAGTTAGCATAAACCCAATCTCCTTTCTCTTTATTTTCACCAATGGCAACTGTAACCCCATCCACTTGCTGCTGCTGTAACCTTAATATTTCTTTATACTTGTCAACCTTACTCTGTTTTTTTTCATCTTCCAACTCTTCCCAATCTTTGATAAACCGTTGGTAATAAACATCCAAAGCTTCACTATAACTTGTATACATCTCACCATCTCCTAAAGATTCCATGATTATAGGCACTGGCTGATCCCTAGCAATGTTAGCTTGCCTATGCGCTCCTAAAACATCTAACAACTGCATATACAAGCGACGCAACTCTCTATCACCTACTTGTGTATTAGTCTTGTTAACCTTAGCACGATAACAAACTTCCTCAGCATAAACTCCACCTAAGTTTAGCGTAGCCAACTTCTGCACAATAGTTTTCTTATCACTCCTCTCAATAAAGTAAGCAAAGTCTTGATAATCATCAAACTTGATTGGCTTAGAAGGAGGATACCTATAGATTTCCCTGGCCCTAACTTTACGGTCTTTCCACAGCTGCACTTGCAATGCAGAAATAATTTTCATCTCTTCATTACAAAGAATAACATTACCCTTAGAAAAAAACTCACACATCATAACAAACTTTTCTTCTTTCGCATCCAAATGAAACTCTACTATTCTTTCAAACTCTTTTTGTTTTATTTTAGTAATCCTAGCACCTTTGATTCTCTTACGCAAAAACCTACAAAAGTTAGGTGGCTGCACTGGCACCTTACGCTTTTTTCTCGCAACATACAAAGCAACGCCAGGAACTATACGCAAAAGTTTCCTACCTTCCCCAGTCTTATGTATAGAAAAAACTAACTCAGTGCTATCAGGTTGATAGACCTGATCAATCTTTCCATCAACAAACTGCTGCAGTTCTTCAACAACAGCTCTAATCTCTATAGACGATAAAACTTTCATAAAGAAAATAATAAAAAAAGGCTATTTAAGCTTTTACTTTTCCAATGTAACAATCACGCTAGATATCTCTGTACCATCAGCCAATCCAGACACAGTCACGCTACAAATGTAAGTACCCAAATCCGAACCTTGATCTTCTACCAACAATTTCAATCCTGACAAACCATCACCAGATCCAAGAGTGTAACTATTAGACTCTTGTGAAAAAGTATCCGAGAACGCACAAACAAAAGTATCACTTGCACTCCCACCAGAAGCTATAGCTTCCACACTGGCCGACACTGTAACCGAACCCGAGCCAAGATTATTTATGGCCAAAGTAGCTGTACTCGTTTCACCCTGCTTCATTGACAATTCTGATGGGCTCAAAGCTACTGCCCTATCTGTTCCACCAAAGATTTCGTTAATCTCCGTTTGCCCTTGCTCAAAAGCACTCTCAGTTAATCCACCAACGTCAGTGAACACTGCACGAATCCAAACTAAACCTAAACTAAGAATAGTAATTCCGATAACGATAATAATAATCGTAGTCATAGAAAGTTCAACTGCACCTTTCTTATTCATTATACATACACCTCTGAACTATTATGAGCAACTCAACTTTAAATAAGTTTCTGTAAACCTAGAAGTTGACAAAAGCTGTATCAAACATTTTATAAACACTAAAAGATGAAACTGCCTAGTTCAGTAGAGAAGAAAAAAATGACACCATATAAAGTTTTAGTAGTAGATGATGAAGAAAATATTAGAGGACCAATCTGTATAGCATTAGATAAACTAAGCAAAGGAAAATATCAAACAGTAGAAGCTACTAATGGTCTGGAGGGTCTTGAAGCTATGCGTCAAGGAAGATATGATGCCCTACTAACAGATGTAAGAATGCCTATCATGGATGGTGTTGAAATGATTAATCAAGCAATCTCTGAAGACATTTGTCCACCAAAGGTCTTAGTAATGACTGGAAATGGTTTTGAATATGTTAAAAGATTAAGAGAAGAAGGTTTAGAAGTTATTACAAAACCCTTTAGTCTAAGAGATCCTATTCAAAAATTAGACCGTTTGCTACTTTAATCCCAAAAGCAAACTTCTTAAACTCTAATTTTTCTATTCTACTCATGGAAAAGACTAAGTTTTACTCTTACAAGAATGGAGACCTTTGCAGAGCTTGCCAACTTTGTGTTAAAGGTAGAAAACTTGTACTATTCATCACCGGCGTCTGTCCCAGATCTTGCTACTTCTGTCCATTATCTGAACAAAAGTTTCACAAAGATGTTATCTTCGCTAATGAAAAACCTATCAAAGACCTAAAAGAAATTATTGAAGAAGCTAGAATCTCTAAGGCTTACGGTTGCGGTATAACCGGCGGCGACCCATTAGCTCGCTTCGACAGAACCATCAAAATAATTAAAATGTTAAAGAAAGAGTTCAAAAACTTTCACATTCACTTATACACTTCTCTCAACCTAGTCAACGAAGAAAAACTAAGAGCTTTGGAAGAATCAGGCTTAGACGAGATAAGGTTCCACCTAGATTATGACAACGAAATTCTATGGGAAAGAGTAAAACTCAAGACCACAATGAAAAAAGGTGTAGAAGTCCCTAGCATCCCAGGTAAAGATCTTAGAAAGATGATCAACTTCATCAAAGACGATGTAGATTTCATCAACCTAAACGAACTAGAATACGCTGACGCTAAACATAACAAACTTTCCGAAAAAGGTTTCACAACTAAACATCCTTTATCTTGCGCAATCAAAGGTTCTGAAGAACTAGCCCTAGAAATGTTAGAAGAGTTTCCTAACTTAAACATCCACTACTGCACTGCCAAACTAAAGAATAGTGTGCAAATGATGAACAGGCTAGCAATACGAGCTAAGAGTATTAAGAAAGATTTTGATATTCTAAATGGTCCAAGCTTAATCAGAGGAGCAATCTATGGCGAAGAAGATTTAGAGATCATGCATGAAAAAGTAAACAAACTTTTGAAGAATGAAACAGATCTAATAAAAAACCGTCTTCTTTGTTCTAGACAAAACTTGAAGAAACACGCTAAGAAATTAAAGAAGATGGGTTACAAAGTTGAGATTGTAGAAGAGTTAGCAAGTTACGATTTGTTTGAAATAGAATCTCAAGAATTATAGAAAGATAAAGATGAGCCAGGGCGGATTTGAACCACCGATTTAGGACAGTGCACGTAACCATACACAATTCACCTACAGCTTCAGTGTAGTGCTCTCCTTAGCCAAATAACCAATTCGATTACTTTCAGACTGAGCTACTGGCCCATCTATACCAAGAAATAATTTAGCCCTATTTAAGATTTTCTAACTTGATCCTTCAGATAAATATATTTTTCCAATCTCCATCTTTTTATAGGATGTGTAAATAACATCTGTTCATTAGATCTCAACATGCCTTTCAATGCACATTGAGCATACCAATCTCTAGCCCCATCAGTATAAGGACCTGTCATAGAAATATCAAAGTATTTATTAATTGAATTTTTTAATTCCACTAAGATACTTTTTTCAGCTAAACGAATCTTTATTCTAGGTGAAGGTAATTTAGAATAGTCATCATTTACCCTTTCTATTGCTCTTACATCACCATCTGCGTCCATAAAGCCTCTCAAATACCATTTGAAAAGCTCTTCATTAGAATCTAATATTAAATCTGGAATTTTCAGATTTTTCTTTGGACCCATATTAAACCTAAAGAAAACTACAAAGAATCTATAAACTGCCTTACAAGTAGGGTTTATGTAATACATATTCTCACCTTTCTTTTTTCTTTCTGTTCTTATAGTTGTTTCCAAGCCAAATAAATCATAAAACAAATTCTTTATTCTTTCTATCTGAATCAAGAACTCATCAGCAACAATTATTTTATGTTCATATCTTCCTGTTTTAAGATAAGCTCTTCTAATATCCTTAAAACCTCCATCACCTTGAAGATAACCAACAAGATAAGCTAATTTTGGATCTAGATTTTTAGGTAACTTAATTTTATGTTGAGAACCTTTTACAATTATTTTATTTACATCAAAAAGACTTATATTTGTTCTATCATCTAAAAGAACCAAGTCATGGTTGTTTAATTGTAAATGTATTTCTGAAGAATTCTTATCTATCTCAGGAATATAGTATTTACTCATATAATCTGGCAATTGGGTAAAAGGTTCGTTTGGAATCTTACAGATTTTCAATTCATTATAAGGAATACTACCATATCTTGTAACAATAGAATTCATAACTAATACTTATTTTACACATATATAAACTCTGCGCGAGGACTTGGCCGCTGTCCAGACCCAACTAAACTTTCTCACCAGCTTTAGAAAATTTCAAATCTCCAGCCAACAATGTCCTCAATGTAGAAACTAAATCTTTCTCTTCAATACGAATTTGCTTAGCTGTATTTCTATCACGGATGGTTACACCATCCTCAAAGTCAACAGTAACACAATACACAACCCCCTGCTCATCTGCCCTCGCATACCGGCGACCAACACTACCACTCTTATCATAGGTAGAAACAAACTCACCTTTAACTTTCTCAAACACTTTTCTAGCTTTATCATTACACTTAGAAACCAAAGGGAAGACCGCAACTTTGATAGGTGCTAAGAAAGCCGGCAACTTCAAAACAACATTCCCTCTTTTCTTATCATCATTGTAGGCAGCATACAATACTGCCAAGAAAGCCCTATCCATTCCAAAAGTAGGCTCAACCACCCTAGGCACTACTGAAGATTTAGATCCTTCATCATAAATTTGTAGCTTAGCTTTACTATGCTTCATATGCTGCTGCAAATCATACTGACCCCTGTTAGCATTCCCAGAGATTTCTTTACTTCCAAAAGGAAACTGATAATCTATATCAAAGGTAGCTGAAGAATAATGCGACAACTCCATACCCACATGCTCCCTAAACTTCAAATCCTTAGGATCCAAACCCAAAGAAATATACCACTCATACTGTTGCGCTAACCAATAAGCATGCCACTCACCCAACTTTTTTTTCTTTAACATATCTTTGATAGCAGTCTCTTTAACATCTTTCTTCCCCTTTTCTTGCACTTCAGCGGAAAGCAAAGGAAGTTTAACATTAAGATGCTCTTTACTTAACAAGGAACACTTCTTCTCATCAGGATGTATAAAAAATTCTAGCTCAGCAATATGAAACTCTCTCCCTCTAAAAAGAAAATCTCTAGGAGAAATTTCATTTCTAAAACACCTTCCAAATTGTGCAACACCAAAAGGCAAAGTTTGCCTTGCAGTCTCTGCTATCAATCTAAAATTCATAAAAATTCCTTGAGCAGTCTCTCCTCTAAGATAAGCTTCGGCCTTAGAATCTTCACTCGCACCGACTTTTGTAGCAAACAACAAATTAAAATTATTAACTTCTTTGAAACTAGCCTTACACTTTTCACAACTTAACTTATTTTTCTTAACAATATCATTAACATCACTAGCCTCCAAACCATCCGCAACAATATCCAACTTCTCTTCTAGAAAATGATCAGCCCTAACTTTATTCTTACACTTAGAACAAACCAACATTAAATCTCCAAAAGATTCCAAATGTCCTGAAGCCTTCCACGTTATCGGATGCGAAATTATGGACGTATCAATCCCAACCATATCTTCTCTTGACTGCACAAAAAACTTCCACCATGAAGCCTTGATATTATTGAACAGCTCAACACCCAAAGGTCCATAATCCCAGAAGCCAGAAAACCCACCATAAATATCTGAAGACCTATACACAAATCCTTTCTTCTTACAGAAAGCAGCCATATCCTCTATGCTCAACATAATCTAAGAGATTATTCTCAGTATTAAAAATCTTTCTACTACTTACATGCTATAATCAAACAAACCTTTAGGCAAATCCGAATAAGACTTAGCAATTTCTTCCTCAACTCTTTTTGCAAGCATCTGCATAAACTGCTCATTCGTCTCCATGTCATGCGAAGTGTTAATCTCCACAAGCTTAGGCGGCCTAACTCCCCAAAACTCATATATTTCATTAAACTTTTTCCTATAACGCTCAAAGAATGGGTTCAATTGTTTTATGTACTCAGCCTTGATAGCTTTCTCACCAGGATCACCACGCTTCAGATTACGCTCAACCAATATTTGCGGATCATCCACGAACAAAAAGAAAACAATATCAGGTATAGGAACAACCCCTTTCTCCATTGCACGTCTAAGCATCATGTCATACATTCCTGTAGCTGTCTCATCAAAATATTTCTTGCCATCATCATGCATCAATCTAGAATTCTCAACAAAAGTTTGCCTTGCTTCAATAACATGCCTATTAGCAATAATAATTCCACGCATATGTTTAATAGCACTGCTTAATATTGAACGATAGCACAAAGTTCCTATTTCAAAAAACTCAGTCGTGTCTGCCATGTTACCATAATATCCATCCAAAACTTCTTTATCATGATTAACCACTTCCGACAAAAAATGAACTTTAGCGTCTTGACTAACAAGCTTATCCAACTCTCCTCTGATTTTCAAAACATCAATGATAGAATCTTTTCCCGTGCATATATGCCCCGAAAAAACTACATACAAACCCTTCTTTCCCTCTTTCATGTTTCATTCTAAGGAAGTTCAAATAAAAAAGCTTACTATTCTAGAACATCTATTTGATAGTAATCATACGCTAGCTTCTCGCTCCGCCGTTCCATCAAGATCTCTTATGTTCACCATTGGCACACCTAAATCATCTTCAAAAATTCTAATGCAAGCCGTGTTCACCCAACACTCTATATTATTATAATCTTCCAAACCACCAACATTCTCGCAAAAGAAAACATAAAACTTTTTCTTAGGATACTTCTCTTCCATCTTTTTCTTAAAATGCAAAGCTCTACTCATATTATTCTGCCCAGACTTTAAAGAAACAATTATACCAACCCTTTCTGAAGCATAGAACCGAGACAACATTCCTTTCTGCCTTCGTCTATACTTCTCTTTCAAAGCGTCATCTAACTTGTAAAACTCTTGAGTCATAGGATCCAAAATATAAACTGGCTTATCCACTCTAAAAGTTAAGTTCAAAGGATGGAACAAACCTGTACCAATGTAAAGGTAAGCATCACAATCTTCAGTAGATTTTAGAACGCTAACAATATTACAACCTAAAATCTGTCCTATAACATTATAGCCTTTCTCTTTTAACAAATTAACTTCATCAAGAAACTGCACTGTACTAACTATAGCAAACTTTCCTTGAATATCTACCTTCGACATTAATTCTCCAATTCCAACATTCTTTGCTTTGGCTGGGATGTAAAGTACTTTTGGCATAAAGACATCTGTCAAAGAGCTCTTATTTAAGATTTTTGGCTAGAAATTTTCTCATGCAAAGTCTTATATATCTCTAGCTTGGCGCTTTTATTATGTCATTAGAAGA
>CEPX01112156.1_pt1 | contig 13972 bp, 18 predicted proteins | sample 361361 | NCBI WGS metagenome assembly CEPX01 (sample SAMEA2619974, study PRJEB7988) | marine metagenome | biome: marine biome (ENVO:00000447); feature: mesopelagic zone (ENVO:00000213) & marine oxygen minimum zone (ENVO:01000065); material: "saline water (ENVO:00002010), including plankton... | reverse complement strand
CCCTTTAGGGGATGCGTGATGCGTGGTCTAACGCGATGTCGGAAAGAGTGAGACCATGAAAAAACGAAAAACCAAGTCTCAACCAATATCGGATCACGGCCCCGTCGAAATCCAGCAGCACGGCGAATATCATGTAATGGAAACAACCGCCGCCGGCGTGTTCGCGATCCGTAACACAACGCATGATCCGATTGAAACGTATTTCAAACGTAAAAATATCACCCGCCGCCAATACGCGGCAGCGGATCGGCTCGCAACGCAATGGCGGAAGGCGCAGTTGGTCGCGGCATATACCACCGTGAGCGTTGACTCTATCAGGGCCAAGGGTATGTCCGATCAAGCGGCAGAGATCGTCACGGCAGCCAAGCAGGAAGTCAGGGCTGCCCTTAGATATGTCGGTGACCCGCTCGCCGATGTGCTGGTGCATGTCGTGGGAGACGGACATCCCGCCGGCGGTTGGAGAGGAGTCGTCGGTGATTCTCGCGCTTCGCAAGCGGGTATGATAGCACTGCGCCTCGCGCTCGATGGATTGGCTAAATATTACAGGCTGTGACCGATTGCCTCTGTTGTGAATCGTTCACTATCTGTCCTGTTGCTGATGTGATGTCGATGTGCCACGGTCTCCCATCTTGGGGGTCTGCCGCCAGACCATCGAGACCTCAAGCCCGCAACAGCGGGCTTTTCTTTGGTGGTATGATGTCTGGACAGACGCGGACAAATCTGGACATGTCCGTCGCTTGAACGGCAAGAGGAGAAGTCGATGGCGAGGCCAACCATTAAATCTGATGTGGTGGTGGAGGAAGTGATTAATCGCTTGTCGGTGGGCGAAACGCTGACAGCGATCTGTGCCGATGACCATCTTCCGTCGATTAGATCATTCCAGATGTGGTGCGCGGCAGATATTGAATTGGATGACCAGGTTCATCGTGCCAGGATCCGAGGCACGCTGATCCAGGCAGATGAGGCAGTCGATGCCCAGCGTGCCGTGATCGCCGGCAAGACCGGCGTCGATCCTAAATGCGTCCAGGCCGTGGTGACCGCGGCAAACAACATGGGTCACCAAGCCAATGCTCGCCTTACCAAGATAGACAACAGATATAAGGATAAGCAGCAGGTGGAACACGTCGGGCCTGCTATCGTGGGCTGGGAACAGGGCGAGGATCAGGAGGAAACGAAAGGTCAGCCTTTGCATTGAAGGCTTGACGGCAGATGTTTTTGCGCGTTGTCGCGCACGGGGTGGCTGGTCATCGAACTTGCCTCGAGTATGGTGAGAGCGTCAACGATATCAATGGCTTAGGTTGTTATATAATGGACGTTGACGAACGTCTTAGAGCGTGACGCTGTCTGCGTTGAAATACTATCATCGGTTAACGCATTGATATTGCTGCGAAAATCGCGAACCTCGGGGTGGGGGGTGTCGAGGGGGGGTCCCCCCAGAACGCCTGCGCAGCCGCCTTATCATAGGGACCACCTGCCGTATCCGACGCCAAAATTCTGGAGATTTCGATGCCGCAAGGCCGCGACTACGCTGCTGAATATCGCAACTACCACCGCCGGCCAGTGCAGAAGAAGCGTCGGGCTGCTCGGAACGCGGCGCGCCGGAAGTTGGAGAAGGCGGGGCGTGTGAAGAAGGGTGACGGGAAGGATGTTGATCATCGGGATCGGAATCCCCGCAACAATTCTCCCGGCAATTTACGCATTCAATTGAAGGCAAAGAACCGCTCGCGGAATGGGGGGGTATTGGGGCGTGGACGGCGTGGATTAATTAGTTGAGGAGTGACTGATGGCACTGAAAATCAGGAAGCGCAAGCGCACACGGAAGACGGCGGCTACACCTCCTCCCGAGGCTGAAAAGTCGCGGGAGCCGACGAAGTCCGCTGACCAGGTCAGGCGTGAGAACCAGCGTAAGATCAGTATTCGCAGGTTAAGTGGGCGCGCAGTTGCGTGAGCGCGTGCCTGATGTTCTGACGCCTGACGAAGCGAGCGAGCTTGGTTCCGAGATTGGGTATCGCGACTGGGACGAGCCTTTGATTGCGCGTTTGGTTGATCTTGTCCAGGCGGCTGTTCCGGCCTTGACGGCTCCCCCGGCGTATTGCCGGGTTGAGCGGCGCCCGGAAGGGCATCCCTGGCACCATGATGTCGGTGCGAAGGGGCATATGGCGTGGTGCAGGTACACGGCTGGGTGCGTCCTGACGCCCCGTGAGGCATATAGTGGTGGCGGGTTTTACTTCCGGGACCAGCCTGACGTTGCCTCACATCATTATTGCGATCTGGTGTTTTACGATGACGCGCCTGAGAACGAGCATACGGTCGCGCGGCACAGGGGGGATCGCAGGGTTTTGTTGATGTTTTTCACGGGTGCCGATGAGGGCTTGGATGTCTGAACCCCTGCGTCGGGTTACCATACCGTACAGGCCGCGTCCGTTACAGATGTTATTTCATAACGCGGCCAAGCGTTTTTCGGTTGCGGTTTGCCATCGCCGTTTCGGCAAGACGGTGATGGCGGTCAATTGGCTGTTGCGGGAGATCATTTCGCACCCGCGCGAGCGATCCCAGGGTGCATATATAGCGCCGACTTATTCCGCCGCGAAGCGGATTGCCTGGGTGATGCTGCGCGAGTATGCGGGGGTTCTTCCTGGTGTAAAGTTCAACGAGGCTGAGTTGCGGTGTGATCTGCCGGATGGTCGGCGGATTTGGTTGTTGGGCGCGGAGAACCCGGACAGCCTGCGTGGTTTACGTTTGGATGCATGTAGTCTTGATGAGTATGCCGACATGAACCGGCGGTTGTTTCCCGAGATTGTCCGTCCTGCGTTGTCCGACTTTGGCGACGGCAAGTGTTTATGGATTGGCACGCCGCGCGGCGAGAATCAGTTCAAGGACATTTACGATCATGCGATGGCGTGCATGGAAGCTGGGGATCCTGAGTGGTTTGCGATGCGTTTCCCGGCGTCTGAGACGGGGATATTACCACTTGGAGAGTTAGAAGCTGCCCGCGCGACGATGGAGCAGTCGCAGTATGATCAAGAATTTGAGGTAAGCTGGTCGGCGGCATTGGTTGGCGCTTACTGGTCGGCTTTATTGGATGCTGCTGATACTGATGGTCGGATTGGTTCGGTTCCCTGGGAGCCGAATTTGGAGGTACACACGGCGTGGGATCTTGGGATCGCGGACAGCACGGCGGTGTTCTTTTATCAGGTTTATCGTGGTGATCCAGGCATTCGGGTGATCGATTATTACGAGGCGTCTGGCGAGGGTTTGCATCACTACATATCGGAGTTGAAGAACAAGCCCTACGTTTATGGCCGGCACCATTTCCCGCACGATGTGATGGTTCGCGAGCTTGGTTCTGGCATGTCTCGCTACGAGATCTTGCAGGGATTGGGAGTCCGTCCACATGTGGTTCCGAAACTTCCCTTGCCTGATGGCATCGAGGCGGTCAGGGCGATCATTCCGCGTTGTCATTTTGATCGCGGGAACTGCGGCGAGGGTTTGAAGAAGCTGCGCGCGTATCATCGGAAGTTCGATCAGAGGACGAACGACTGGAAGGACCGTCCGGCGCATGACGCCAATTCGCATGCGGCTGATGCGTTCCGATATCTTGCCTTGGGGGTTCGGGATGGGGGTTCTCTGGAGGACTATTCGCTAATGGCGCGCACTGGGCGAACTGCGAGGGGCGGTCCTGTGGTGGCGAGCGATTATGCTGAAATCGGTTGATCTGGTCGGGCCGGTCTATTCGGATCTTGTGTTCATCGCCCGGCGGATGCGTGTTTTGGATGCCGAGGAGATCTTCCCTTTGGTATCTGGCGGCACGCCTGAAGACTTGGCTTTTCAGACATTGGCTGTCGGCGGTTTGGCGCGGGTTGCGTTATTTGATTTGGAGCCTGTCGCGGCTTATGGAGCTCACATGTCGCGTCCTGGCATTTGGCAGGTCTGGATGTTCGCGACGGACAAGTGGAAGTCTGTTGGTCGTGCGGTGACGATGGACATCCGGCGACGGATGATGCCCGAGATGCTGTCTGAACCGTCAGCGGTTCGCGCGGAATGCTGGTCGATGGACGGGCATGACGAGGCGCACCGCTGGCTTGAGGTTTTGGGTGCTATTCGCGAGGCGACGGTTGAGGATTACGGGCCGTCACGGAAGGTTTTCCACTGTTATTCATGGACGCGCTCGCGGTTTGAGCGTGATGGGAGTTTTAATCATGTGTTTCGGACCATTCGCGCCAAAAATACCCAAGCCGCCGGCAATGCCTCCTCCCCCGCCGCCCCCGGAGCCGCCCCCGACACGGGACGATCCGCAGGTAAACGCGGAGGCGGACGCGGAGCGTCGGCGTCGATTGGCCGCGAAGGGCCGTCAGTCCACGATTCTGTCGGGTGCCTTGGGTGACACGACTGACCCGAACTTGGCGAAGTCCACATTATTGGGGGGGTGACATGTGTTTTTCAGCGCCGTCCCCTCCCCCGCCTCCTCCTCCTTCTCCCTCTCCTCTCCCGCCGCCCGTGCCTGCGTCTGATGATGACACGTTGGTGAGTGGGAGCAGTGTTTCGCGCCGCCGGCGTGCTGCCGCGGCTGGTCGGGCCGGGAGTATTTTGACTGGCTCTCGCGGTGTGATTGAGCAGGCGAATCTTGGCTCGCGATCATTGTTGGGCGGTTGATGTGTATCGTGCCCAACCCAATGCAGTCAGGGGGCGCCAGGTTGGCGCCTTCTTCTTTGGGCGCTCGCCTGGACAAGGCGCAGCGTGATGCGTCCTCGACCGCCGGCGGCGGCACGTTTGTGCCCACGGTATTGCGTGGGGTTCCGCGCAATACCGATGCTGATGCTCTCCGTAAAACAACTTTATTGAGCGTATGATGGATATTCCTGACAGCACGGCTGCGATTTTCAAGCGGTTCGATCAGCTTCAGAAGGATCGTGGTGTTTGGGAAAGTCATTGGGAAGAGATTGCGGAGCGCGTGCTTCCGAGGTCTGCGGAGTTCACGGGTGAGCGGACGCCGGGTGATAAGCGGACGCAGAAGTTGTATGACGCGACGGCGGTCCTGGCGCTGGAGCGGTTTAGTTCTGCGGTCGAGGGCTTGCTGACGCCGCGTGGTGCGCGCTGGCACACGCTGCGTGCGACGAATCCCGCAGTGAATGACGATGATGATGTCCGCATGTGGTTCGATGTCGTTGAGGAAATCCTCTTCCAGTTGCGTTACACGCCCACGGCGAATTTTGCATCGCAGATGCATGAAGGTTACATGTCGCTGGGTGCGTTCGGCACAGCCGGGTTGTTTGTGGATGAGGATCCGGTGCGCGGAATGCGCTACCGGAATATCCACTTGGCGGATCTATTTATCCAGATGAACGAGCGCGGCACCATCGACACGGTGTTTCGCAGATTTGAGGTGACCGCCCGGCAGGCGGTTCGGATGTTTGTTGATGGCGATCTTTCTGACGATGTATTGAAAGCATTTGATGATAAGCCCGACACGCGTATTAAACTTTTACATGTGGTGATGCCTCGCACTGACCGGGATGCGAGCGCGCGCGATAAGCGGAACGCCCCGTTTTTCAGTGGGTATTTCGAGGTGAAGACAAAGCACCTCATTGAGGAGGGTGGTTTTGACGAACTGCCCTACGTCATGTCCCGGTATGTGACAGGGCCGCGGGAAGTTTATGGACGCTCGCCGGCGATGTCTGTCCTGCCTGAGATCAAGATGATCAATGAGATGAGCAGGACTGTCATCCGGGCTGGGCAGAAGGTAGTAGATCCTCCCCTACTGATCGCTGACGAGGGGGTTGTCTTCCCGGTCAATACCACCGCCGGCGGCACGACCTTCGCTCGCCTGGATGGCAGACATCAATCCCCGGTCCAGCCGCTGCACACTGGCGCACGGGTTGATATTGGTTTCGAGATGATGGAGCAGCGGCGGCGGCAGATCAACGATGCATTTCTTGTGACGCTGTTCCAGATCTTGGTTGAGACGCCACAGATGACGGCGACGGAGGTCTTGCAGCGCGCGCAGGAAAAGGGATCCCTGCTCGCCCCCACGATGGGGAGGCAGCAGTCCGAGACGCTCGGCCCGCTGATCAATCGGGAACTGAACATCCTCTCCAAGCAGGGCGTGCTGCCGCCGCCCCCGGAGTTGCTTCTTGAAGCCCAAGGCGAGTATGAGGTCGAATATGTCTCGCCGCTGTCCCGCGCCATGAAGGCTGAGGAGGGCGTCGGCATCCTGCGGACCCTGGAGATGGTGCAGCCCCTGGCGGCGGTCGATCCCGGCGTCATGGACAACTTCGATATGGACGCCATCACGCGCATTTTGGCGAATACGAACGGTGCGCCTCAAAAGATCCTGCGCCGGCAAGATGATATCGATGACATGCGCCAGCAGCGCCAGCAGCAGCAGATGGTGCAGGGTGCGCTCCAGGCGGCGCCGCAGACGGCTGACGCGGCTTTAAAGGTCGCCCAGATCGCAGATATGGCACAGTTGCCGCCTCAATAGCCTGAAACTAGAACCGGGAAAATATTATGGCCGATGAAGGGCGCCCAGAACAGGGCAAGGTTCAGGCTGAGATCATGCAGGCTTACCGCGATATATTCCTGCACACGCCACAGGGGCAGATGATCATGGTCGATCTTTTGAAGGCGTCAGGTCTCTTTGTGATGACCGGCGTTAGGAGCGACAGCGAGCTTCAGCACATGACTGGAGCGCGCGACATGGTGCGTCGGATCATCTCGATCCTGGCGCTCGATGAAGAACAACTTTTGAAACTTGCAACAGGAGATATCACCAATGCCGAATGATGCAGACGGGTCCGTGCTTGACGCGGGTAACTCGGAAGCACCAGCTTGGGATACCGGGCTGGATGACTACCGGGAAACGATAGACGCGAAGGGTTGGCAGTCCAATGCTGATCTGATGAAGTCGTATGTCAATCTGGAGCGTGCTGTCGGCGCCGACAAGGTCGCATTGCCGACTGCCGATAGCGATATTCTGGAGTGGGAAGGCTGGTCGAAGCTCGGCACGCCTGATGACGCTATGGATTACGCGATGGCGGCGCCGGATGGTTTCGAGGCGTATGACCAGGGATTGTCTGATGACATGCGTGAGGCGTTCCATGAGGCCAAGCTGACGCCCCAGCAGGCGCAGTTGGTTCACGACAAATTTGTCGAGCGCATGATCGGAACCGGCGAGGCGCAACAAGCGGTTTTCGCTGATGCTCAAGCCGCTGATGAGGCTGCGCTGAAGAAGGAATTTGGCACTGCCTTTGATGAGCGCATTGCGTCCGCGAAGCGAGGCATCAGCGAATATGGTGGAGATGACTTGACCGAGGCGTTGGTCAACGCTGGGCTGGGTTCAAATCCAGCCGTGGTCAAGGCGTTCGCCAAGATCGGTATGGCGATTAAGCAGTCCGGTCAATTCAAGGACGCCGAAGGATCGGGGCGGTTCGGCACCACGCCGGAAGCTGCCAAGGAAGAGATCGCGAAAATCAGGGCAAATCCTGCGCTTATGGATGAGAAGCACCCTGAAAACAAGGTTCTAAAGGATCGCCTGACGCGCTTGACGCAGATGGCGTTTCCGGACGCTGGATAACCCGCAAGGGTCCAGCATACCTTGAGACAATCCGGGCAACCTGGCGACAGGTCCGAAAGAGACGGCGGGAGAGACCGCACTTGGGTCCGCGGCGCGGGTAACCCTTCACCCTAGTTCCACAACGCAAAGGAGGATTGACACATGTCTATCCAGATCACCACTGCGTTCGTCGAGCAATATAAGGGTAATGTCGAACATCTTGTTCAGCAAAAGGGTTCGCGCTTGCGTGACAAGGTCTCTGTCGAGACCGTGGTCGGCAAGAACGCTTATTTTGAACAGATCGGCAGTACCGCCGCTCGCGTTCGCACCACGCGGCATCAAGACACGCCACGGATGGATACGCCGCACTCCAGGCGGCGCGTCTCTCTGGTCGATTACGACTGGGCCGACCTCATTGACGATGAGGACCGCGTCCGAATGTTGATCGATCCGGCTGGGCCTTACTCTATCGCGGCTTCCGCTGCGATGGGCAGGGCGATGGACGAGGCGATCATCGACGCTGCTGACGGCACCGCCTACACGGGCGTTGCCGGCGGAACCAGCACTAGTTATGACAGCAATAATACGGTTGACGTTCAGGTGGGCATCTCACCAGCGGCAGACACCGGATTGAATGTTGGCAAGCTGCGCGCCGCCAAGCAGATTCTTGATGCCAATGAAGCTGACGATGACAATCGCACGATGGTTATTAACGCCAAACAGCTTCAGAACCTTCTTGCCGAAACCGAGGTTACAAGCTCTGATTACGCTAGTGTAAAGGCGCTTGTCCAAGGCGAAGTCAATACGTTTCTTGGGTTCAACTTTGTCCGCACCGAGTTAATCGAGACGGACAGCAATTCGGACCACAAGGTTCTATTCTGGCAGAATGCCGGAATGAAGTTGGCAATCGGGAAGGATTCCGCCGTTAAGATCTCGGAGCGTGATGACAAGAATTACGCGACGCAGGTCTTTGTATCAATGTCCATCGGTGCTACGCGCATGCAAGAAGAGCTTGTGGGTTACATCGAATGCCACCCAAGTTAGGAGGGGGATAAACCAATGGCTGTTGTTACTTTGGTCGGTTCTCTCGTCATGGACGGGCTGGACGATGTCCCTAAATCTCTGGCCGATCCCGGTCAGGCAGGTGGCAACGTCCGGTGCTGGATTGAGACCGTGGAAGTAGGTGCTGCGGATACAGTGGCGTCTACCTACTCGATGGCGCGTCTGCCGTCGAACGCGATCATCCTTCCGGCGTCCACTCTTTATTGGGACGATCTCACCACTACGGGATCGCCCACAGTGGATGTCGGCGTCTATAATTTGTCCGGTAAATCGGACTTCACTGACGATGCGGACGCCCTTTCTAATGGGCATGATGTTTCGTCTGCTGGTTCCGGCGCGTTGATTACTCAAGGCGCGTCGATCAGTTCTTACGGGCAGCCGCTTTGGGATCACATCGGCAGTGTCACTACCGATCCCAAGACGGATGTTGATATCAAGTGTGTTCTCGCCGATGCGAATGTTGTCGGCGGCGGCACCATGTCGGTTGTGATTTATTACACCGAATAGGCTGATTAATCAGGGGGCGGGGAAACCTGTCTCCTGATTTTTCTTTGCGGAGGACACATTGCAGCATCCAACCGGGAAAAACCCAAGGCGCGTGATCTTGGTCGGACTTGGTCCGTCGAAATCTGAATACATGGATATCATGTCATCGGACGCCGCCGTCATCGACCACGACGAGGTCTGGGGCGTCAACGCTGCCGGTGCGGTTATCAGGTGCGATGTGTCGTTCGCGATGGATGATTATCTTACCTGCGTGAACCGCACACCGGCATTCGCGAGGTTTTTCGAGACTGCGGACCATCCGGTCTTCACCTCGACGCCGAGGAATCCGCGAGCTATAGCGTACCCTCTGCAAGAGGTTTTAAATATGCCGGGCGCGCGTCCTTACTTCAATGGGAGTGTGTCTTACATCGCGGCTTATGCGGCGCTGATCGGCGTCGAGGAGTTGACGATATTCGGCTGTGATTATATCTGGGGCGGGGTGAAGTATCATCCGCGGCAGTCCGATGTTGTGACGCGCTATATGGCGTGCATGACCTACTGGCTGGGATATTGCCAGGGGCGCGGCATGAACGTCATCGTGACGCCCGCGAGCCCTTTGCTGGATGCTGATCTCAAAATCCTGGAGCAGTTCTACGGATACATCGTCAAGCCGTTCGTCCAGATGGACGAGCCGGCGCCGGTGCCGCCGAAACATCTCGGCGGATCGTTTGACAGATGCCATATCGACCAGGGTGCGTTGGATTGCATGCTTGAGGCGTTCGACATCAAGTCGATGATCGACATCGGGTGCGGCACCGGCGAGATGATGGTCGTGGCGCACGACAAAGGTCTCGACGGGTTCGGAATCGACGGAGACGATACTGTCGCGCGGAAGTGTCCGGTGATGATCCACGATTATACCACGGGAGCTTGTGAAATCCCAACGGACGCATCGCAGAGCGTGTTCGATCTGGCGTGGTCGGTTGAGTTTTTGGAGCATGTCGCGGAAGATTTCCAAGATCATTATATGAAGACATTCCAGGCGTGTCGGTACGCCATCGTGACGGCGGCGCCTGTAGGCACGGACGGTCATCATCATGTGAACTGTCAGGGGCAGACGTATTGGATCGGGGTTTTCGAGAAGTACGGGTTTAGGTTTTTAGAAGAACACACGCGTGCGGTTCGCGGGCGTTCGACTATGGGCAGGGATTTTATGCGGGCCAACGGTATGGTTTTCGAGAACCTGAAATGGAGCGAGAATGGCAACCACGTTTGTTAGTATCGCCAATCGCGCGATAACCTATCTCGGTGGCGAAGTAATCAGCGACCTGGCGGATGACACCAAAGAAGGTCGCGCGGTTAACCGTCTGTACGAACAGACGCGCGATGCGCTCCTGCGGGACCACGCCTGGAATTTCAGCATAAAACGTGTTCAGATCGCGGCCAGCACCACGTCCCCGGTGTTTGAATATACGAATGCATTTACATGGCCGGCAGACTGCCTGCGGATCATTGAGGCGGACACCTCCGAGGAGTGGGCTGTCGAGGGGCGCACCATCGTTACTGACGCCTCCCCGCCGCTCGATATTGTCTACGTTCATCAGGTGACGGATCCGACCCTCTTCGACGCCAAGTTCGTTGAGGCGTATGCGTTAAGAATCGCGGCAGATATTGCGTTTGATCTTACCGGCTCGCAAGCTGCCGCGACGGTCGCGGAACAGAAGTTCACCCAGTTTATGAATGAAGCAAAAACCGTGGACGGTCAGGAGAGCTTGTCGGCGGTTGAGCGAACTTGGCTCGACGCGCGAGCATAGCGAATGGCGCGCGTCTCCACGATCCAGACCAACTTCACCGCAGGCGAGCTATCGACAAAGCTCCACGGTCGCGTCGATATCTCCAAATATGCCAACGGCGCCGCGACCATTGAAAACATGATCGTGCAGCCTCATGGCGGGGTCACGCGGCGGCCAGGGACACGATTTGTGAAGGAGGTCAAGATCAGCAGCGCAAAGACGCGGTTGGTGCCATTTGAGTTTAGCACCACGCAGGCATATGTCATCGAGTTCGGTAACCTCTACATGCGATTTTACAAGGATCAGGGCGCGATCCTTGAGGCGAACACGGTCATTTCTGGAGCTACGCGGGCAAACCCGGTGGTCATCACTGATACCGGCCACGGTTATTCGGATGGAGATGAGGTCTACATCTCTGGTGTGGTTGGAATGACAGAGTTGAACGGCAAGTATTATCTGGTTGCGAACAAAAACACCAACGACTTTGAATTGACCGATATCGATGGGGCTAATATAGACGGAACTGGATATACGGCATATTCTAGTGCCGGAACGGCGGCGCGGGTGTACACCCTCACCACCACGTTCTTGACCGCCGACATTCCGTCTTTGCAATTCGCTCAAAGCGCGGACGTTCTTTATGTCGCACATCCGTCCTATGCGCCCAAGAAAATCACCCGCTCGGCGCACACAACGTGGACGATTGCGGATATCACTTTCACTGACGGCCCGTACCAGATAGAGAATATCACGACCACTACGTTGACTGCTGCTGCGGCTACTGGCGCCGGCGTGTCGTTGACGGCGTCGGCTGTGGCGGGCATCAATGGCGGCGACGGCTTCAAGTCCACGGACGTTGGTAGGCTTGTTTCCATCGGCGTCCAGGCGACGGCGTGGGCCGCGACGACGGGATATTCCGTGGACGATATCGTGCGGAACAGCGGGAATGTCTACAAGTGCATCAAGGCCGGCACATCCGACAGTTCCGGCGGTCCATCCGGTGAGGGCATCGAGATTGTCGATGCGACGGTGACCTGGAAATATTTGGCGGATGGCGGCATCCATTGGGGCTATGCGACCATCGCATCATTTGCTTCCACCACGTCGGTGACCGTGGATGTTGTGAACGATTTTGGCGGGACCAGCGCAGAGACCAAATGGCGGCTGGGCGCCTGGAGCGACACCACGGGGTACCCAGCGACGGTCGCATTCTACGAACAGCGGCTATTCTGGGCTGGGTCCAGCGAACAGCCCCAGACGCTTTGGGGTTCCAAGTCGGGTGATTATGAAAACCATACTCCCGGCACCCTGGACGATGAGCCGGTGATCTACACCCTGGCGACGGATCAGGTGAATGTAATCCGCTGGCTGTCGCCTGGAAAGGTGATGGCAATTGGAACGGTGGGGGGTGAGTTCATCATCTCTGGCTCGACCACTGCGGATCCGCTAACGCCAACCAACGTCAGGGTTGTCCGCGAGGGTACGCGTGGGAGTTATAACCACAGACCGATCCGCATTGACAACGTGGTGCTATTTATCCAGCGCGCGCAGCGGAAAATCCGCGAGTTTGTCTACCAATTTGAAAGTGACGCTTACATGTCTCCCGATTTGACGATCTTGTCGGATCAGGTGAGTAAGGGTGGTATCGATCAGATTGCGTATCAGCAGGAATTGTCCACGGTCGTCTGGGCGGTCAAGGGTGATGGGCAGCTTGTCGGGATGACCTACCTGCGCGACCAGCAGGTGGTCGCATGGCATCGCCACAAGATCGCCGGCACGTTCGCCCCTTCGACCACGCACGGTGTGGTCGAGAGCATTTGCGTGATTCCCGGCACCGGCGAGGACGAACTGTGGATGATCGTCAAGCGAACGGTCGATAGCGTGACGCGCCGGTATGTGGAGTTCCTTGAGAATCAGTTTGACGTGGAAGAGGCCGAGATCAAGGCTGACGCGTTTTACGTCGATAGCGGCCTGACGCTGAATGATCCTAAGACCATCACCGGCGCGACCGTTGCTAATCCTTGCGTGATTTCCTCGACCGCTCACGGGTTCAGCGATGGCGACCTGGTGGACATCTCTGATGTGGTCGGCATGACGGAGTTGAACGGGAATCGATACCGCGTAATCGAGAGCGCGGCGAATAGTTTCGAGATCATGGCGAAGGACGGCAAGCCTGTCAGTGCGGCGTCGAGGGCGAATCCTGGCAATGTCGAGGCTATCGCGCACGGGTTCTCGACCGGCGATGAAGTGGGGTTCTTGTCGGTCGGCGGCATGACGGAATTGGATGGAAACGGCTACACCATTACCAAGGTGGACGCCGACAATTTCACCATCGGCGTAAACACCTCCGGGTTTACTCTCTACACGTCCGGCGGCTGGGTCTACCTGAACACCGATGCCAGCGCATTCACCACATATACCAGCGCCGGGAAGGCGCGCGAGGCTGTGGCGACCCTGACCGGCCTGGAGCATCTTGAGGGTGAGACGGTCCAGACCTTGGGCAATGGCAGCGTTTACGCTGACCGGGCTGTAGCGTCGGGCGCTGCGACATCGTATTCGCCTGAAGTCAGCATCGCGCAGGTGGGCCTGGGCTATACGTCCACGGTGAAGACGTTGCGCCCGGAAGCCGGCTCTGAAGACGGTACTGCCCAAGGGAAGACCAAGCGCGTATTTGAGGTGATTCTGCGGTTCGTCTCGACGTTGGGTGCGAAGGTCGGTCCAAACACAACGGACCTTGATGAGATCCAGTTTCGGTCGGGATCAGACCCAACTGACAGTTCGCCGCCATTGTTTACTGGCGATAAGGATATCCGGTATCGCGCTGGTTGGAGGTCGGAGGGGCAATTGGTAGTGCAGCAGTCCCAGCCGCTACCCATGCATTTGACCGCGATCATCAAGCGTCTGATAACGAGTGACGGGTGACATATGTGTGATCCATTTATTGGCGCCCCATTAAGTGCTGTGTTATTTGGAACTGCTGCCACTACCGCGACCACGGGGATGTTCGCTGGGATGCAGGTCGGAATGGCAACCGCCGGCCTGATTGGCTCTGGCGGGTTCGGCGCGACGATGGCATCAT
>CEPX01083417.1_pt1 | contig 13976 bp, 9 predicted proteins | sample 361361 | NCBI WGS metagenome assembly CEPX01 (sample SAMEA2619974, study PRJEB7988) | marine metagenome | biome: marine biome (ENVO:00000447); feature: mesopelagic zone (ENVO:00000213) & marine oxygen minimum zone (ENVO:01000065); material: "saline water (ENVO:00002010), including plankton... | reverse complement strand
TATGATTACTTCTTCTTCAAGCCCATCTGAAAGTTTTCCAAAAAACAAACTGCTAGACGTCCATGCGCCTCGTTGAATATTATCAACTACAAAGTTAACATCATGTTCACTAACCCCTAAAGAGCTATCCTCAGACATCCTCTCTTTTAAAGCATCAATACGTTCTTCCATACCATCTGGCAAGTCTTCACTATCTCCCGCCAGTAAATCTGACAAATGATTCTTCATTGCCGAGGTATTTGAAGAGATCATTTCTGTCAAATTAGACAAATTTCTTTTAACGGCCCTTGAAAATGTTTCTCTTGAAGTTTCTGTCAATGGAGTGTCGTAGTTGATTAGTACTTGACGTTCTGTTACTGGCTCTATGATTGAACCGTAGCTATACCCATCACCATTCATATTTGTTTTTAAACATTTAGGAATGATTTCACCTTGATAATTTTTTACATCACTACCAACCCTACATTTAAATTCATGAACTTGAACAGCGAGCTCCCTCTCAACTCGCTCTACACTAGAATTTGAATACAACTCTATCGCATTCACTAAAGAGCTAGGGTAAGACTTATTGTTAGGTAAAGAAAACTGTAAATAACCACAACTAGGAGGCTCTGCGGCACTAACCTTATTTAGAAAGTCACGATTTCCATCAATACAAAGTTGAGTTTGGTTTAGAGCCCTTGGCGTATAGGAAACAATGTTTCGATTAATACCTTGTGAGACAACAGAACTAACGCCGGATGCTAAAGGGGCTAATGTTAAACAGCTATATAAGTCATTCTTTTTTAGTTCATCAACCTCTTTTGTCCTTAAGTAAGTTTGAACTTGCTCAACCAAATACTCACGCCTTTCAATGTCACATTGGTACATCATTATAGTGCGACCAAAGTCAATTAGTAGTTCATCCTCGATTTCATCTTTAATTGTCATGCCTGTATTTCCGAAAAAAGCAGCCAAAAACAGAACTGTCACAACAAGTTTTGAAACAAAACCTAAAAGCAGAATTAAAAGAAGCGCAAATCCTTGTATCGGCGTCAACCATCCTATAACAGGGAGAGAAAGTAAAATTGAAACTAATTTACTAGTCCCCTCTTTTGCTATCCAATCTTTTATGGAAAAGCGTCGCTCCCCTCTCATTCCGCGAAAAGCGGTAACCAACAATGAAATACCAATCCCTACTAGCAGAACTGTGAGAAAGAATAAATTAAAAGAGTACATCACATCATGGAGCGGCGTTGCCACAGTCAATATAGGAGAGCCTGAATCAAGACCATGTGGCTTACCTACAAAAGCACTATATACATCGAGAATAACTGATATATCTGGACCTATCAAAGCGGCTAGTAGTTGCACAGAGATATCATCACTTAAAGGGAATGATTGACATGCATCTATTACACTGTTTGGGTTTAGTGTTCTTAAATCTTCCGCAGAAAGAGACATTATTTTACTGCGACACTCATCCTCTGCCTGAACAGACAATGTCCTTGAGCTATCTGCCGAATAAGCAACGTTAGCAAAGAATGATGAAAATAAAATAATCGCAAGCAAAATTCGTTTCATTTTAACGTCCCATAAAAGCAAGCACTTCTTTAGCATCTCGCCAACCCGCTGCTTTTGAATCCGAAGAAAATGGATTGTTGTGCATATAACCTAGAATCCATTCAACGGTAAAATCATAAAAAGATTCAATTATTGTCAGAATCATATTATAAACAATTAAAATAATTACCCCTGAAACTAACATAGAAACAAACAAATCCAACACTCCTTGCATCCCGTCGTTTGTCGGCACCATCAGATTCATATTGTGTAATATATGAGAAATCATAACATTAGACATTAACCAAGCAAGGACAACCCCAATTACAGTCAAAGGAAGTTTAAGGAACAGGGCTAACAAGTCTCCCCATACCTTATCTAGAGATTCATTGAGTAAATCGAAATCCTGATCAAAAGCAGAGTCAACCAACTTCTTCCCATGAGTTGCTATTGTTTTAAATAGAAGGAAACTCCACTTCACAAAAGCATTCATGATCATGATCATTGGGAACATTGGTAGAACAAAAGCAAACAAAGCTCCTATTATCAACATAACTATAAGGGCATTATCAACTATTGAAACAAACCCTGTTGTAGCCCCAACATGCGCCATAGTAGACAACAACAACGCGGGAGCAGAGCTCAGTAACTTATTCATTTTCACAGAATCTAAGTAGCCAAATTCATCCGTGGCCATTAACTCCATATTGAAAACACTATCAAAAGTACCATAATAAGAGTCTTTATCCCCACCCATAAAAGAAACCATTGTCCAACCACCTTTTCGAACAAAAGATTTCAACGTATCATTTCCCCGGTACCCTTCAACGGTCCCTTTTTCATTAACTTTTAAGCGTTTCATTGCACCCGTCGTCTGGCCCATTATCAATGCAGTCTTAAGCGTTATTGCAGCTCTTAAAACTGTCATGCCAAATTGACTAAATTCTCTTGGTATATTTCCACAAACAAAGCCGCCGGTAACCTGAAGGGGATTCTTAGCACACGCTTCTAATCGCGTATACCCAAAAGCCTCACTTAACAAAGAACCTGTGGTGGGAAGAGGAGCTTTAGTTGTAGGCAACCCATACTCTTCAGGCGACAAACTAAGATCCGCCAAAACCAAATTCTTTCGCTTCCATCCACCCTCTGAGACGCGAGGAACTGTTATTGGGAAACTCATAAATGGCGTATCCGAAACTACCGGTGCATCTTCAGAAGGTGTTGGAGAAAACGATATAGAAAAATCATTAAACACCTTTTTTGCAGAGGCGCTTGGCGGATGATGTATAAAAACATCAAACATATAAAAACCAAGCATCATAACGCCACGCTGCTGAACTTTGATATCATTAAGTCTTTCTTGATATAAATCCAAAGCGTTTGCACATGCATACATTCCACCGTTTGCCACGTTGGTTGAAGAGCACAAGTTAGAAACGCATGCATCAAGAGAGATTTGCTCTATCTTTGACGATCTTGAATCACCCGTCCCCAAGCCGTAATCTGTAGTAAATCTGTTGCTCGCTAAGATACTCGTCATCGAAGCCTGATCAACACACAGCGCTATATCTTTTTGTGCCTTAGATGCATTACCAAGATAGGCTGATATTGCGTCGTAACTTTTAGGGTAAACGAGAGAATCTGCAACATCGCGTGAAAGACAACGTGAAGATAGGTAATTAAGATAAATCCTATCTCTACGGCTAATTGTTTCATCCGCAGATCTAGACCAACTCAAAACTTCATCACATCGAGTTGGCCACCTATCAAGTTCTGAAACTGTCAACTCAGATGAAGAATGTCCTTTGAAAGAAAAATCACCATCCTCCAAAGAACTTGAATACTCTGGTTTCACTAATTCTTCACTTATTTTTGAAGATGAAGAGAAAAGGCTAGGAATTAGAGTGCGATAAACTTCCTCTTGAGCCTTCAAAAAGAATTTCTCATCAAGTGGCAACGACGGACTTATCTTTCTGATTTGAGCTATTTTTTTGTCACTTTCCAAATCCATACCAAGTTGAACAAAAAGAGAGCAATCCCCTACAGATAACTGGCCTTGCAATTTTCCCTTGCCATCTAAGTACATAGGAATTGAAGTATCATAAGCAATAGACCGCCCTCGGCCTTCTTGTGTCCTTGCACAAGTAAAAAAAGCGTTAAGAGCTGACATCGAATCTGTCTTTGATTCTGCTGCTGGCATTTTCAATGTTTTCAAAGTGCTTCTCTGACTGTCAATCAGGGATACCATTGATTCGTCGCCTACCCTACTTGTTTTCCCAAGTAAATCGAATACCAACACCGTACTTAAGCTTGTGTAAAATGTATCGTCTAGTAAATCACTTTTCAAAGGGATTGGGGTAATCGCCAAACCGCCCAAAATTACAACTTTAATTAAAAGACCGCGCTGTTCTTGGTTACTTAACTGAGCCCTCCCATCTGTTTGAGCTACCCATCCCAACTCAATAGCCATGGCAGCGAGCCTTACAATGAAATAACCTAAAGTAATTCCGTAAATCAACGTGAATCCCGCCATAAACAAACTGCCGGTTATTGCATTAAAAGGCTTTGATAGTGTAGAAAGTTGACTATCAGAAGCTTCTTGAACCACTCTGATTTCATCAGAATCGCCAAGGTAATAAATCAACATATCTTTGCCAAAAAAAGCATAAACAAATTGGTTCGATATATTGCTCATCACTATTTCTAGTTGAGTTGTATCATCATATTCATCAGCGTAAACAGGAGATGAACAAATCGTCAAGACAACAAAAAGCCATGAAAAAAAACGTCTATTCATTTTTAGCTCCTTGCTGTTGGCGCTGCTTTCCTCTGTTGTAAAGAGCAGTTAATTCCCTTGCCTCTTTCGCCCTTTGCATCATAGAAGCCTTGGCTGCATCTCTACCCATGTTTTTGTCCAAATGCCCCATTCCTTTACCGACAAGACCTCTTGCATGCTCATAAAGAAGAACTTTTACTAATTCACTTATTTTATCATTTTGTTTACTGTCATTAACTCCTAATTTAGTCAGCAACACACTTGTCATGTCTCCCATCAACTGATAAGCATACCTAAGTCCTATCAGGTAGGTGAACATTATCATTAGTAAGATAAAAACAGTATGTAATCCCATGCTAACAATACCATCACTTGGAAGCCGGAAAAGCCAACTAGTAGAACCACCTACGACAAAAGCTACAACAAAAAAGAAATACCAAGCAAAAACGACAGATATCAAAGAAAAGGTGGGTTTAAATAGTATTTCCACACCGTAGTGAAAAGCCGCTGTTTTCAGCAATTCCCTCTTTTCTTTTAATCGAATCCAAAAGAAAGACCACAAAAGAACAGAGAACGACGCCATAACAACAACCATTAACCAAGCGGCAAACGTGAAATAGAGATATATTTTAGGAACTAATGGAAGCAAGTAGGCTAAAACTAACCCTAAAGCCAAAAACATGGCCATTATAGTACTTAAAGTATCAAACAATATATCCAACAACGCAGAGGCCCCCAAAACCCCTTTAGGAAGCAAGGATGTTAATTTCCCTAAAACTACATTACTATCTTTAATCTTATCAAACCACGTAGCCTTTCCGACAGAAGCTTTGCCAACCTGCCTGTCAGCCCTTAATTTTTCGACCCCTTCACCGGCTAGTACTTTAATTGGAATAGCTGAAGCAAAAAACCACAACCCTGCATCAACCATATCATGCCCCATCAAACTTATCTCTACGATAGGATCAGACATAGGGAAAGGGCAGTAATTAGGATCGTCTATACATTTTTCTGGGTCCTTCGCATCCTCACTCATTCCTATCCCCAGGCGACTAAGGTAAGTCGTCGAAAGAGTCATTATATTAGAGACGTCACTTAAAAAGGTAGTTGTATCAACGGCTAAAGGCGACTCTCTCATTATGTGCTCTTGTTCTACAACCCAAGCCGAGTTGGCCAACAGAGGATCTTTTGTGGCCGGAGGCAGCCTTGTTGTTTTAAACAAATCTTCTCCTGCATACCTAAAGGATCCAAAAGCGTCCTTGGCATCGTAAGATTCGGGTTTATCATAAGAAAGCTTAATACTGTCACTAATGTATCTACTATCGTAATTAGGAATAGACACACTAAAATTATTAACTATCTGAACCAAAGAGCGTTTAACTCCAGTTACCCTTGAATTCATACTTTGCGCATAATCAGCAGCAGCAAGATAACCTTTCTGTCTGAGGTTTATCCACCACTCATTTTCATCAACATCTCTCACTGACTCAAAGAAAGATTCTTCGATACCCTTCCTTTGTCCACTTAGCGTCCCAACTTCTTTTTCCCAAATGTTTTCAAAGTTAACTCTAAGCTCTTCAAAGCGCGCCAAAGCCTCTTCTCTTAATTCTTCAGGGGTTTTTGAATTGTAATTAGCATCATATTCAACAACACTACCAGACTCTATATCAAGGCACCTTGCAAGCGCACCCTTTGGCAAATCCGCTCTTTCGCCACGAAGAAATGAGGCTGTTAATTCTGATTTATGGAGATCATGTCTATAATCCATACATTGAATTTGAGCTACCAAAGCAGAAAGCTCGCCAGCTTTATTCAAATGATAGAAAAGCCCCGACCAATCATCATTACCATAAAAATCCTGAGGTGAGCTGGACACTGAAAGCGGATCCTCTACTCTATACCTCTCAGAAGAGCCAAACATCAAAACATTCATTGCCATCTGATGGTAAAAGGTCGATGCTTGCCTTAAGTGGGGGCGTGCGCTGTCCATCATTGCCTCAGCCAAAACAGCTTTCTTGGTGGTTACTTCGTTCTGAACGGCAATCAACTCCTCCAAGTCATTTTGAGTTTTATTTTCGTTATAAGCATCTTCTAACTTTTCTAGCAAACGCTGCCTAAAACTCTCCCAACCACTAGAAACTGTCAACTTTACGGAGCTTGGTGACATGCCTGGATCAAGGGAATCCCTTAGCCCTTCCGTGACACTTCTTATGAGCTCACCTGATTCGTCACCAAACAACCTAACCAATGGACTTCTACTCCAGTCTGGCACAATCACCGACATTGAACCACAATCATATGAAGGAAGAGCTTCACCTTCCGTTGCACAGTAGGCCGTTGAGCTCGTATTGACACTAAAATCGATACTTGTATTGCCTGAAAAGAATACGTTACCACCATTCCCTGAGCTTGCTAAATCTGTTTTAAAATGAACAAAAGCTGGGCGTGTATCTGGAATATCTTCATTAGCTTGTAGAGCCGGCAAGGCACAGTGAGAAGCTTTTTTGTATTTATTAGGGGTATCAAATCTAGATCCTGAGTGGGACATTATATATTCGCTTGATTGTTTCCTACAAAGCTGCATCCTAGTTAGGTTTCGATAGTAACTATCCGCTAAAAAGTCATGCCTATTTTGCACTCTATTACGCTTAACTTCAGGATCTTTTTTGTCAGGAGAAACCGATGAAAGTGTTGCTCGATACATATCTTGATTACCTGCCAAGATCAAGCTAAAGGTAAAATTAACCAACGACAAGGATGTGATTGCAAAACTAAATACAATAAGCTGTCCTATGAAAAACTGCTTATAAGGAATTAAGAAACCACCCCCTAAAAACGCCCCTAGAGCCCATGTTTTTGGAGAATCCTTAGGAGAGATAGCTTGAACTATCTTCTCTCCCTTTAACCACTTTAAAAGCGTTGATAAAACGAGAATACCTGCGTAAACAACAATGCAAAGAACTACTAATTTAAAAAACAAATCGAAAAGGCTAAAAAAAACAATGTCACCTCTATACTCACCTAATAATTCAGGGGTATTGGGCGTTTCCCCAAGATCTGAATACATAGACAAATCCCAAAATGGGATTAGCTCGTTAAATATACTAGGAAACAATTCATACATCATGCCAAAAGCAATATCTTGTTCGCATAGCGTGCCATCGCCAGGTTCTATCCTCCCTGACTCATCCAAACCACACTCTGTTTGCTGAAGCTCAGAAACATTTACAGCAGAATAAGATTTCAGTGGGAAAAAAACCATGAGAAGTGAAAAAAATATTATCCTTAACATACATCTACACCTTCACACGATCTTGTAGGTAAGAAAGCATTTCAAGCCTATCTTTATCAAGGCCCACCAAATTGGCTTTAACCAACTTTTTAGCAACCCAATGCTCGTCACGAATACCATGTTGAGCTTGTAGGCCTTTTTCAGATACTTTTGACTTCATCAAATAAGCTGAAAGAAGCCACTTTTCATCTATCATTGCTTGCTTTAGTATTCCGCCGCCAATTCTATTTCTTATAACCTCTTCAGTATTCGGAAACAAGCGAAACCACTCACGCAAGCGCGAGATATTCTGTTCTTTGTAATCTCTAACAATAGCTTCTTCTAATTCTCTTGATATTAACATGATTAGACATCCTTGTTTCTTCAAGCTATTGTAACACAACAAACAGAATACGTTCTATTTCTAAAAATATAAATAAGCTCTATTTATGAACCACATTAATAACAGGCGAAAACTGCCTTAATTTATCCATTAAAAGGGTTTGCCTTAGGTGTGATTTTTTGTTTCGAACAACCTCACCTATTACGTTGGAGTTGCCAATGATGTGAACTTTTTTCTGACATCGAGTTATTAATGTATAAAACCAATAACGGTCCATCATTGAAAAAAAGTGCTCGGGAAGAACAATAATAACGTGCGGATACTCTGAACCTTGAGATTTATGCCCTGTTATAGCGTAAGCTAAAACTAAGTCATAGGAATCTTTTCTTGTGAAGTCAACGGTTCTACCTGACATAGAAACGCTCATAACCGCCTCATCTTTCCTTAATCTCTCTTTGCTTTCATTGATAAAATCGACTAACCCTACAACGCCATTGTAAACATCGAGGTCATAATTATTCCTAAGTTGCATAACTTTGTCACCAACTTCCATACTGTCTTTACCTTCTGGAAAGAAAGATTTTTTCACCATGAGATTAAGAGCATCAACGCCCAGTTCATCCTCATTTACCGGCGAAAAAACCTGAACATCTGTATAAGGAACTTTTTCGGATTTCAACTTGTTTACAACGTCAGCAAGGACTGACTTCGTTTCTTTGTTATTCGATGTAGGGTAAAAAGACCATTCATCATCATTCGGCAGATCGAATGGAAAGCCACCTTCCCTCACTGCATCCGCGACAATTAAAGGAGTAGGCTTAACACCGTTTTTCCCTTTTATGCGCAATACTTCAGTTAACCAATAAACAGCAAAACATCCTGAGTTTATCATATCTCTGAAAACCGCTCCGGGAGATACCGAAGGTAACTGCTCAACATCTCCAATAAATATAATTCTAGAAGTCAACTTTGTTGCTCTAAGTAATGCCCTTAAAATGGAGGTGTCGAGCATAGAAGTCTCGTCAATGACAATGACATCAAAATCCAAAGGCTGTAAGTCATTATATATAAATTCATCTGACTGATGGGTAGCACCAAGTGCCCTATGTATTGTAGAACACTCTCTTGAGGTTACTTCCCTTAAACGCTCTGCGGCCTTACCTGTTGGAGATACGGCCAAGACGGATAAGTTTTGCAACTCTAACAACTCAAGGATAGTGCGCAACAAGGTTGTCTTACCTGCCCCTGGGCGACCTGTAATAATCGAAACTTTATGCTCAAAAGGAGCAACAACAGCCCTTCTCTGGTGTGACTTTAGTTTCGCCAACCCTTCATACTCTGGATCAAACACTAAATCCTTTTCCGCTGGCATCCCCATTATTAGGCCCAGCCTATTCGCAATCTCTTTTTCTGCCGAATAAAACCACTCAGACTGCAAAACAGTCCCAAATCTTGGATGTGACGAAGAAAATATCCAACGCTTATCCAACAAAAAGTGAATCTCGCGATCGATCAAGTAAACATCGATACCAAGATAGTCAATTACCTTCTTTTTCAATGCAGACAAAGGTATCAAAGTATGTCCATCCCTATGTGATGAGCGCATTTGATAAATAATGACTTCACGTATCCTGTGAGGGTCATGCTTATCTACACCCATTGACATAATTACCTGATCGAACCTAAGGAAAGGGATTTTTCCTACTCGTTTATAAAGCGAGTAGGGTGCGTTTTCTAGTATATCTACTGCGTTTTCTGGACATTCATTGACAATTAAAAGTGCCTCAGTAAAGGTGAATTTATATTTATTCATCAATTCAAACAAACGTTCTTGAAGAGGCTTGTTGTCCATATAAGAGTCGCGCATCCGAATAAAACGCTTTGGACCAACGCCTTTTATCGTTAAAAGGATATTTGGATTATGGTCCAAAAGTTTTAGCGTATTATCCCCATAAGTATCAACTAACTCTCTTGATATTGGTTTTGTAAAACCATCAAACAGACCTGACGTCAAAAAAAGGTAAATCCCCTCTTTACTCTCTGGTGGTAGAACCTGAAAAGAAGAAACGTCATAAACTTGCCCGCCCCCCCTATCATTGTTCACCCAACGACCAGCAAGCCTCAATCGATAACCTTGCTGCTGAGCACCCATATTGCCTCTAGCAATGAATTTTTTACCGTCATTTTTCAAAAACTCAATAACACCCCAATGAGACTTTTCATTGAGGTACTTTACTTTCTTGACTACACCTTCGATATTATCCAAGTAGGGCACCCGCTTTTTCTTTTAATTCTTCTCTATTTATTAGAACACTTAACAAATCAATTAAGTCGACATGTTCTGCATCTGAAATTGATTCCATCTCCAAATAAGCAAAGCGCTCTTGCTCTTCTATCGAATAAGATGAAAATTTCACACAAGCAGAAAAATCTTCAATTTTTTTCTCTGAGCCAAATGTGGGAATTGTAAAAATCACTTTTCTGAATGGGGAAAATTCGATTGAGTTTGTTTCTAAAGGTGCGAACACTTTGAATTTAATTGACTCTTTATCAACCAAAATACCAACTAAATGGGTATCGAAAGCACCTTCTTTAAGAGCTATATTCTCAATATTAGCAACTCCGTCAAAGGCAAATTCAACCGCTTTATCTTCACCATTATCCCAAAGTGACTTTATGCTAAATAAGCCGGTGTATGAGCTAACAAGAACATCCTTCCAAGAAAGATTGAGTTCTTGCTCACCTGCACTACCTGTATTGTCCATGATAAACCCTATTTTTTTATTGATTCACTGTGTGTACACTTAGGAAAGTTAGAACACCCCATGAATTGACGAGGTGGACTCCCTTTCCTACTTGTTCTTTTGATCAGCATCCCTGATGAACACTCAGGGCACTTTCTTGCTGTCAACCAAGTATCGCTCTCTAACTTCAATTTCTTCTCAAACTCAGCGACGACTGAAAGCAAAGATTTTTCTAATTCCTCTGCAAACTCAGGACAACGTCCTTTGAACTTGCGAATCAAAGACAGTCTTTCTGAAAGCGACTTATCGACTGTAATATTAACACTTTTAGTACCATTATTCGACATAACTAATCCTACCTATGCATCCTATAAGCAGAAGGAGCCACTTTAGAAGAAACCGTATCTTCTTCTAAAGTAGCCTCTAAGCTCGGTTTCTCATCATTGTGTATTTCAAAAACGGGGATATTTTCCCATTCTAACCCTTTGGCCAACGCATCTTTTTTCTTCTCATCATAACAGCGTTGAACATATTCATGATCAGTAGAACACAATCCCATACAAACGCCGTCATTAAGATGTTCACAAATAGATTTACATACTTCCTTTTGCACAACTGTCACCTGAAATTTTCTGTACTTAAATTGATTATATATCAACCGACGAACAGATTAATAAAAAACTAAAAACAAGATAACCAAACCCCAACGCCAAGTCAAATACCTTTATAATATTGCACAACTAAATAGCAAAAAAAAGCGTTTTAAATGGCAAAACAAATGTTATATAATACACAAAAAGCAAAAGGAATTGATCATGCATACTCTACGTTCTTTATCAGAAATGATTGAAAGAGAAATAAAAATCAAAAATTTTGACGTCACACCAATGTACTACCCTAACTCAAAAGAACTGATTGAACTCTCATATCTATGTCTTGACATTATAATTAGAGACTTTGATATCATCATGAGAGATAAAAGCATTAAAAAATTAAAAATAAAGAAAACACTACCTGTGTTTCAAACGTCGCTAATGAAAGTGAAAGAGGATTTGAACGAAAATCAACGCTGGTCTTTTTGGCACTTTTCGATATTGATGATAGTAACATCGATAAGCTATGCAAGTCTTGGTGCGAAAGGTAAGTTCAAAACAGTTGAACTAAACAAACAGGAAACTTGGATAAACCCCAACCATGAAGTAGCCATTATCGCAATAAACTTAGTGGCACAAAAATTTTACCCAGATGCAATGTCAAAACTTATCACTATCGCCCAAAATAAAGATGTTGACATTAATGTCATGTGCAACACCTTACTGAGAAACATATCGCAACTCAAATAACATGAACACTCATAGCAACGCATTAAAAATAGGTCTTGAGCATGCCCTGAAGGGGCTTGCAGAAACGCATATTAGCGCAAGACAACCAGCCCTAACGCTTCTGTCTAAGTTACAAAACCAGGCGATATCTGCTGACGACGCGACTGCTGAAATAAAAAGAATAAACACCATCCTACTAAAACAAAAGGATGAAGATACCCAAGAACTTCAAACTGCCCTTGAGAGCACAAACCAAATAGCACGCTCTCTAAAAAAGAACCCAAACATAACAAATAGCCAAAAAGAAAAGTTGGATTTACTTTCCACTGAAGGACTATCTTCTGCCGAGCTCATTCGTAGCTTAACAAAAGCATGCAACGATTTCGCAAGCGAATCGCTTCGTTTAAGAGGTGAAGCAAAGTCAATCACGGAAAACTACCATCAGGGACAAAACATTATTCTTGGTGACATAAACTGGTCTAGCAAACAAATGATCAAATCTCTATCCCCCCTCTTAATTAGATTAAGAATGGAGCATAGTGACGATGCTAAAGTAAACGATATTGCAAACAAAGTTGAAGCAGAAAGCAAAAAACAACAAGTTAATTTTTTCGATGCTGTTAACCTCATTGAGGAAGGGTTAAAAAATCTCACTCGGGTGCATGGAAAGAAAAACAAATCTGAAACGGAATACTTAAAAACATTCCAATCTCACCTCAAAGGAATGCACGACTTTCTTAACAAAACTATAACTGAAAATTCTAGTTTTAACTCTGCATCTGAAAAGGAAAGAGAAGCTCTTTATAAGATGCTAAATGGATTCAAAGATTCGTCAGAAAAAGAGGACGACCCAGACAAACTAAAGAAACTAATAAACGACAACGTAAACCACATGAATACGAGTATAAGAAAAATACTCAGCAAGCAGGACAACCATATAAAACAGCAGCACCGTGCTCTAGATAATTACAGAACAGAAATCAGAACACAAAAAAACGCTGTAACTAAATTAGTCAAAGACAAAGAAGAGCTTGAACTTGCAATAAAAGAAATAGAGAACATGTCCCTTTCTGACAAGTTAACCGGCATTGGAAACAGGCGAGCATACGATGAGTATCTTGATCAACTAACAAAGAGCGGCAAAACCTACTCATTAATAGTTATCGACATAGATCACTTCAAATCAATAAATGATAATTATGGTCACAAATTCGGAGATGCAGTACTAAACAGATTTGCCCTTTACTGCAAGACGTTTATCAGCCAACTATCCAAAGAAAACGAGATGACTATATTTAGGTACGGCGGCGAGGAGTTTGTCATTGTGTGCCTAAACACCCCATTTAAAGAAACAATTCTCTTTTCAGAAAAAGCAAGAAATCGACTTGAGAATGCTACATTTAAATATGAAGAAAAATCTCTTAAAGTAACCGCCTCTATTGGACTGGCCCAAAACAGTGATGGACAAACCCCACAAGCAACATTCGAGCAAGCAGACAAAGCTATGTACCACTCGAAAACAAATGGCAGGAACTTAGTGTCATTTCACCACAACGGGAAGCCTAATAAGCTCAAGAAGAAAAACACCGCAACATAAGTGCGGTGTTTTCACATGAGTTAACAACTAACCTTTGTTTATTTTCTCGTAATCATCCAGCATGCTGCTCAGCACAGCAACCAAAAACTTACTTCCCGAATAATCAAAGAAAGTAATCATACGCTTAAGCGCGGCAATCTTTTCTTCAACCAACTCAAAAGACAATGGCTCTTTATTCAGAATGTCAGATAAACCACTCAGATCATGTTCCACACCACCGATGATTTTATCGTGATCAAAATGATTAAGATCAATTGACTCAAACCCTTCCAGGGTATACTGCTCAGTTAGGCTATCAAAACCCTCTTTCTCTGTTGATGACACGTCTTCCGTTGCAGCATCAGCGTCAGTATCAGCGTCAGTATCAGCGTCAGTATCAGC
>CEPX01182283.1_pt1 | contig 13981 bp, 18 predicted proteins | sample 361361 | NCBI WGS metagenome assembly CEPX01 (sample SAMEA2619974, study PRJEB7988) | marine metagenome | biome: marine biome (ENVO:00000447); feature: mesopelagic zone (ENVO:00000213) & marine oxygen minimum zone (ENVO:01000065); material: "saline water (ENVO:00002010), including plankton... | reverse complement strand
GAATCTGTTTCCAACATATCTGGACCAACTTCTTTTTGCCGCCGGGCTTCTTCTCTTTCCGCCTCGATTGCACGAAGTTTTTCCATATTCTCTCGGTTGCGTTCTTGTATTTTTCTCAGACGTTCATTACCAGCAATTTTAGATAATTGGGCTTCTGTATTATCTTTTATGTCAGAAAGAAATGAAACAGATTGTAGAATACCATCTTTAATTTCTTCTAAGATTTCTGTGTCACGCTCCAAGAATGTAGGAATTTCTTGAGTATTTTCGACAACATCTTCCGTTGCATCAACACCCTTTTCGTTTACCTCGCTTGTTTCATCCTGTGATGTTCTTAGCTCAGTAAATCGTTTTGCTGTGTCCTGCATGATAGGAGACAAGATAGGAACGCTTCCTATTGCATTGAGAGGGTTGATTGCAGAAATCAAAGAGGAAAATGTACTTGTAATAGTATCGGCACCAAATCCTGCAACGGCACCTCCAACGGCTTGTAATGCGTCAAAAGGTAATGCCATTATTCTTTACTCTTCTTATATCCGCTATTCACATAAAGGCCAAAGAATGCCGCGGATGCACCCACAATTGTTGAGACAAATGCTGCCTGTGATGCAGTAGGATCAGCCAAGGCCATAAACCACGTGGAAACATGCCAGAAGACATATCCATATAAACCAACCATGACGCGCGGTAGAATCCGCCATTCGTTGATGTAATAGGGTATTTTTTCTATTAACACAGATTTAATTTCCTTTGTTGTTAATCCGTTCATTCTCTTTTTCAACCCATTGTTTAAGTAAATCAACATATATGTCCCGCTCATATGGGATCATATTTTCTAATTCAGTTAGTGAATATTTATGGTGCTGCACCATTGCGAAAGTCAACAAATAATAGTTTGCAAGATTATTATGGTGCAGCAATATTAAAAAAAACTTTTCAAGCCTTGTAATGTTATAGTTTGCTCTTTTTCACATTTACTACACTTATATTGTATGTCATGCGAAAGTCTCGGCATTGTATCAAAGAATGTTTGAATTTTTTCGAGTTGATTCCTATTCAGTGAATCAAGCCATTCATCTAATTCGTTGTCTTCATAGTCTGCATAGACTTCATTTTCATCGTATACATGTTTGATACATGACTTGATTATATCAAACATTAACTTTTGATCTGTTGTGTCTAGACTATCCAAAATGTCCATTGAAGGATATTTCATTTTCATACCGAGCAATGGATTTTCTATCAATACAATATTGTCTGTATGTCCTTCTGTATGTTGGATTTCAATATCATCAATATCAATAGAAGATTCAATTTTAGTTTCACAACCACATTCCGGATTGAATGAAACATCTACCGTTTCTCCGATAGAAGTTTTTCGTAATTGAAGGAAAATATATTCAAGATCAAAGGTTGCAAGAGCATCCACATTGATATCAGAAATGACACAATTTGTAATAATTTGCTTCAATGCCCGGACAATCTCAGCCGGTTCTCCTACCGAAGATGCCATTAACAAAATCTTCTCTTCTTTCACAAGGAAAGGTCGATATGTAACTTTTTCGTTTGTCGATGGTATTGTCAATTCAAATGTTGGTATATCTATCTTTGGTAAAACCATTCTTTATTCACTCCTTAAAATATTGAACCTCCTGTAAACACATTCCTACCAACTTGTAAAATATCGCGAGTAGAAATTGGTATAGGATTTTGTATTCCTGCGACAGCTAATCCTGTTTCGATTGCAGTCACCAATGGACCTAATTCGTCAAAGGTATTTAGACTTGGATTCACGGTCATTTCAAAATTATCATCCCCGGTCCAATATCGATATGCAAATGAAATTTGAAGTTTGTGGTATTCGTCAACAGATGCCCACGAAAGAGGAAGGGCGGCCATGATGATCGGGAAGGCTTCTAGAAGCTTACAAACATAACTAATATTACCTTTTTCATCAAACTGTTGAATTTCAATTGTCGTGGTGTATTCAGAATAATACTTCACATTGAAAGGCCGGAGGGCGCCAGATTCTCCTGATACACCTTTACCAGGATCGATGATGGCAGACATCCATGAATTGAAAAGTTTCAATTCATTCATTTTGTGGTCACAATGAAATGACATTGTGGTGTCTGCATAAATCTGGGAATATGGCATTTTACGAATTGGACCATATATTCTGTTTTCAGATGTTGCAAGAGAACGTCCAGGTATTTCAGCGGCTTCCGCGCGCAAGGCTAATTTCCGCATTGTGTTGGTGGAATTCGAAAATTTTGCAAGGGCTGGGGGAAGGGCAATCAAAATATTATAATGTGCAGGGCGCGAAAGGCCCTCGATATTTGCTCGGATTTCGTCTATTCTGAATACCATATTTTTCCCTTGACATTTCTATAGAGGTATACTATATTTATATTGAGAGAGACATAAAGGCGAGAGAATTTCATGAACGAGACAGAATATTATATGATTTAGAAAAAGCAAATCCAGAAGATACAGAATATGATATTGGATATGTAGCTAAACACCCACAGGAGTGGTCATGACAAAACATAAAATCACTATCCTTTCAAATGGAAATGATTACGACGAATTATATATCAACGGGAAATATGTTACCGCAGCCAGCTTGCATTCCGACGGTGAAGCCGGTATGGTATTAATGGAACAAATTACAAAAGCCTTTGCATCTGAATGTGGAATTGAATATGAATATATTGAAAACCCAAAATAAAGGAATTAGCTGATGATCAACGTTTATAAAATTTACCTCGAAGGAGGTGGAGATATAGAAATTAAATTTGTAGACAAAGAAGTATGGGATTGGATTAATAATCCAGACTCAGGAAATAGATTAAATGAAGGAGATTCTGAATATTCTTGGGAAGATCAAACATGTCCCCCAAACGTAAAGGCGGATATTTGGCAATTTTTCAGAGATGGGTCTCCTATTGAAGTAACCAGTGGCAGTTGGGAAAATGACAGAGCCTTACTAGCACCACCTCTTACTATTAAGGACAGACAAATGTATTTTTTCAGTGAAACCGAAATAGATTTCACGGATGAAGAATGGAATGATATCAATATCGTTGACACATATTATGGATATATTTACTGATGGACTTAGCTAATTGGTTTTATTTATCAGGAAGTCTATAAAATTAAAGCTCATATCGAAAAAGTTCACGCTGATCCAAACTATACTATTTCATCTTAGCCCGAGAATCTTTCCATACACGACTCTGTGATGCACCAGACCATTGTGCCACAGGAAGCCATAGTGCAATATCCCATTCACTAGGATGCACATAGAGAAATCTTGATTTTAATTGTTTTGAAAGATATCGGTGAATTGTAGGTTTGAACCATTTGTATTTTGCAGCACCATTCAAAATATCATATGAAACTTTCAATTTGGTGCTTTCATCAAATTTATCATTGGTTGTAGTAGAATATAATGCATTCATCAAGACGGCCCGTTGTTTCAGAGGAAGATAATGAAAATTCATTCCTAAATAACCATCTGACAATCTCTTAATTGGAAATATCACAGGAAACCTGTCAAAGTATGGCAAGGTTTTTTTATGTTTTGCGTCATAGAAGAAAAAATACATGTTACCGACGGCCGCGCGGGACCTTAATCGTGCCTTGTCTTCTCGAATCAATGCACTTGGATCCGTCTTTTGGCTTTTCGCCTTATTACGATACCATGTCTGGGCTGCGCGAGTACGTGCGGGAACTTGACCTTGCCTGATACCATCAAGCAAAATCTTATCGAATGTTCCTGTTGAACTAAGTGTTACCATCTATCTCTTTCGCGATTCGGTTGTATTCGGTTGCGCATATGGATCCACAAAAATCTACATTATCCACTGCATGGAAATATAATGCTCGGAGTTTGTCTTGGTTTGGCGACATGTTTGGGTCTATAATGACCTCCACACCACATACTTCACATTTAATCATAATTTTCCCTTGACATTTCGTTAATATGACACTATATTTATATTGAGACAGAAAGAGAAAGCAAACAAATGTCCTACATATATGATGAAGCGTTGTTCAGCGACTTGTACAAGGATGTCAATGGTTTCCGTCCTCGGAATCATGAATTTTATTCTGCGACTCCGGAGAGGAAAGAAGAAATTTGGTTGAGTCTTGTTAATGAGGCCGCTGATGCTCTGACTGAATCCGAAGCCATGGATCGGCGAAATGTGGAAAAGTTCGACAATGATATCAAGAAGTTGATTGAGACTGGCGCGAAGGATCGCGACGAAGCCATCCGGTGGTATGTTGATAGTCTGGATTTGAGTGACGATGACCTGATGTACGGCGGGGAATATATTTGCCATGTCGCTGGTTTGCCTTACAGCATGACGGCAATATTTAATGAAGCACTCGGCAACAATGATCCAGACCCCGAACGCGCGGCTATCATGGAATATGATGGTGGTTTGACCCGGGAAGAAGCTGATCGGGCAGCTACCGTTTAATTCCCAAATCCTTCTCGGTCATAATTTGCCACCTCCATCCATGTTTCTTGCAGTATTCCTCTGCATACTTCCACTTTGCCTGGTTTATTGAATACACAATCGCCTCTTTGAAATAGCGGCGCTTGTTCTTTTTTTGTTTGACAGGCTCTTTTGTCTGCCTCTCAGGTTTCACCTCAATCATAATCGTTTCTTCTACCCCTTCGGCATTCCTGATTCTAATTATAAAATCAGGAAAATATCGATGGGGTTTTTTGTCTTTTGGAGAGATATATGGAACAAACATCTCCTCGGAAGACCACCATAATACATTGGGATCATTATCAAAATGCTTCATACATTTACGTTCCCATGTACTCCGCCATATGATATTGTCTACATTTCCCTTGTATTTCTTGGGGTGTTTTGGTTTATAACGTCCTTTATATGCCATGTTTACATAAATACTATTGACCTATTTTAAGTATTTATAAGGAAAATGAAATGGCATCAGGACATTCAACAGGGTATTACAGAACTGGAGGAGAGTTTACGAAAAGTGAAACCTCTGGAGAATCGTTGGTTTTCCCGGCTGATCTAAGACAACTTGCACAATTGATTATGTTCAAACCAATGACATACAGCAGAAAGAAAAGGAAGATGGCAGGCCAAGAATTTCGTAAAGGTGCAATATCTCTTCCTATTCCTGGAAATTTCTCGACGGCATATTCAACCGCATATTCTGACACAGAATTAGGCACTCTAACCCCTGCTGGAGAGCGAATTGGACAATCCCTGTCTGGTGCATCAATTGTTGACGAGATTCGCGCTGGTTATGATTGGGTTCTTGGAACAAGCGGCTCTTCCAAGCTCGTCCAAGACGTGTTAGGCACAATTAAAGGGGCCGGTACGGCGGCGGCTATTAATGCAGCAACTTCCATTAATCCTGGTCTCCGTGCAGGCGTTTCCCTTAATAGAGGTATAGCTATCAATCCCCACCTTGCTCTTGTTTTCAATGGTGTTGGTTTCAGAACACACCAATTCTCCTACAAATTCACTGCGAAAAATCCAACTGAATCCAATATACTTCAAAACATAATCAAAAGTTTCAAAATACATATGCATCCTGCATTAGACACCGCAGGATTTGAATTTGTATATCCAGATCAATTTTATATCAAAGTGATCGGCACCGCAGGATATACATTCCAGATTGGGCGTAGTGTACTTACAGACTTTTCTGTGAACTACAATGGTTCAGGTATCCCTGCATTCTTTGAACAAACTGGAGCTCCTGTGGAAATCGAAATTGCAATGACATTCAAAGAAATCGATATCATCACCCGCGATGAATTGGAGAAAGCATCACCAGAGGAGATGAGATAATGATAACATTCAAGGAATATTTGGAAGAGGCCGCATTAAACACCTCAATATATGGGGCCTGGGTTGATTCAAAAAAAGGAGAAATCCTTGATGTATATAACCATGCGGGACATGGAGACGTTATGTGGGAGTATATTGATAAACACAGAATCAATGCTCCTGGAGCATATACTTGGGCCTTCAAAAATGGTTGGATTAGAACAATCAATAAAAAAAATGCATTAGGTATGGAATTAAATATTGAAGGACTAGAAAAAGATATTCGAAAATCATGGAAATATATCAAATCATCTGCATTAAAAATTGATCGAGTTGTTATTGAATTTACAGGACCTAAGAGCGGCCAATTTAAAATGTACAATGTAAAAGATAGAGATAATAGAGAGGCGTTGTTTACTGCAATGAAAAAAGGATTCTAAATGTCAGAATATTTTCAATATTTTCCAGATATTTCCTATGATGTTCTCAAAGATGGTGGGAAACAAATAGCTGTCAACGTCACCCTCCGCGCGCGGATACGTGAAATCATTGAACGGTCTACAGCAGTCTATTACACATATAATGTGAATGGAGATGAAAGACCGGATACGGTTGCATACAATTATTATGGAGATTCACGATATGATTGGCTTGTGTTATATTCAAATAACATAATTGATCCGTATTATGATTGGCCATTAGGTTATGAAGAATTCAAACGGTACATAATCAAAAAATACAATTCAATTTCGTCTGCCAAATCCACAATCCATGCATATCAGAACGCTGGAGGATTTAATGTCGATTTAACTACATACAATTCACTTACAGCAGCGAACCGATCAACAGTAGATGCATATACTTACGAGTATGATTTGAATGAAAGTAAAAGAGAGATAGTTTTATTAGACCGCGTATACTTGCGCCAAGTATTGGATGAGATTGAAACTATCTTTACTTAAAGAGAGATTCACTACCAGGATAAAGTATCATAAATTAAGTTTAATTAACATTTAATCTCCAGAGAGAGTTTCCACAGTAATTTCCATATAAAAAGTGTGGAAGTTCTATGTCTAAATTCTTAACATACGAAAAATCACAGAATTATTCATAAAGTTATAAGAATGTATGAACTTTTACAAAAGGAAACAAATAAGAGAAATCCACAAAAAAATATAGAAAAAAACTGTGGAACTCTAAGCCCAGGATTAATTTAAATATTAATTGACTAAACTGCAAAAAAATGACAAACAAAGATTTTACATACAAGTATATTGGAGACTTTAAGATTGATAGACTCGATCTTATTGATGCAAATGGTGGTGTGTTAAATATAACACACCTTTATTCTGAGTTGAATATATATGAGAATATTTTCTCCTCATTTGTCACGGGCAATATCCTATTGATAGACACTTTTGATCTGCCTCAAAAATTTCCAATTGTTGGTGAAGAACGTCTAAAGATAAAAGTGAAAACACCAGGAACACAAGGAGAAAATGGCGCGAAAAGAGATTTATCTTTAGAATTTGAATATGTAATCTATAAAATCAGTGACAGAAAAGAAGAAAATGACAAAACACAATCTTATGTGCTACATTTCGTTTCTCCTGAAATGGTATCCACTCTCAAATCCAAAGTTTCCGTCGCATATGATGGCCGATTTGTTTCTGATATTGTTTCCTCGCTTGTAAAATCTCATATGGGATCAACAAAGAAATTGGTTTCAGAAACAACCAAAAAACCTCTCGATTACATTGTGCCTAATGTTGATCCTGTGACTGCAATCAATATGCTCACCAAGAGGGCAGAATCAGCAAAATACACTTCATCAAGCTATGTGTTTTTTGAAACACAAGACGGTTTCAATTTCGTGACACTAGAGAACCTTGTTTCACAAGAGCCTGTGGAAACATACCATAGAGTTAAATTGAATACTCTCAACCCTGTTGCCCGAGCCCGTGAGGCGGTCTCAATTACTGATCATGATATGACAACACGATTTGACACACTCTCAAACCTCAAAGCAGGGATGTATCAATCACACCTCATTTCACACGACATGATAACAAAACGAATTACGAGAAGAGATTGGGAATATTCTGGTACATTCAATGGATATAATCACCTTGGTAAAAATCGACTCACATTCCAGAAGAGTCTGACAACAGATGGTGAACGAGCAAGGTTTTATTTAATCCCTGATGGTGTTGAGAAAAAACAGGATTTCATTCAATTGCGCAATTCTGCAATGATGCAATTGTCAAATATTAGATTTTCTATCACGGTTCCTGGATCAATGCAATTGGTTGTTGGTGATACAATTCGACTTGAATTTCCAACCATCCAAGGTATTGTTGACACAGTAAACAAACCAGATAAATATCTAACAGGTAAATACTTGATTGCAGCACTAAGACATAAAATAGACACGAATGCCCATGTAGTAATTATGGAAATTGTTAAAGATTCATTCGACAAACCATTAATATCCGAGGTTGTTATATAATGAAAACATATATGGAAATAAGAGAACCGCGGTTTAAGCAATATACAAAAACAAATTTTATTAAAGATTCAAAAAAATTAGGTAAATTCAAAATTATCAAAAAGGATGGAACAGAAGCATTTTTCATTAATAATATATGGGTTGGATCAAGATTAATATCGAGTAATATGAACAAAGATTGGTCTGAATGGTTAGATAGAGTAAAAGAGAAAATTTAATATGCAAGATTTTATGGGAAAAGATGGATTCATTTGGTTTCAAGGAGTTGTTGAAGGCCGCAATGATCCTTTAATGCTCGGTAGAGTCCGAGTCAGAATTCTTGGTTGGCATACAGAAGACAAGACACACATACCTACAGGTTCTCTCCCATGGGCCCATGTCATACAACCAATTACTTCAGCCGCAATATCTGGAGTAGGTGAAACCCCTCTAGGCCCAGTAGAAGGTACCTGGGTAATAGGATTTTTCCGTGACGGACTTGATGGCCAACACCCAATTATTATGGGGACCATTGGTGGGAAACCAGAAGCATCAATAAATACAAACGAAGGGTTTAACGATCCAAATGGCGTTTACCCAAAATATTTTAATGAACCAGACACGAATAGGTTAGCACGAAATGAGAATACCGAAAATACGCTTCTTACGACGAAAACAGAGAACAGAAAACTCTCAATCTCAATCGCAAATGGGAGTACATGGAATCAACCAGAGAGCCCGTTCTCGGCAACGTACCCAAAGAATCATGTCAGAGAGAGTGAATCGGGGCATGTTCTCGAAATAGATGATACCCCTAATGCAGAAAGATTGCACAGGTGGCATAAAGCAGGATCATTTGATGAAATTGGACCTGATGGAACCAGAGTGGTTCAAGTTGTCGGGAAGAATTATAGACTTGTTGCAGATGATGAAAATATCTATGTGGAAGGAGCAGTTAACATAACATCAACAGGAAAGATTAATATCAATCCTGGTGAAACTGTTGAAATTGAAGGGGATGTGAATGTGACAGGAACTCTTACCGCGACTGTTGATGTAATTGCGAACAATGTTTCGCTTGATGATCATACACATGGTGGAGTAGTACCGGGTAAAGGGAATACTTTCATACCTAATAAGATTGGTACCTAAAGGGGTCCTTAAGGTACTTAAAGTATCACATCAAAAGTGGACACCCACTATTATAGCAGGATATTCTGAGTTGTCAAGAGAAAAATGAAGAAATGTTAACATTTAAAGAATTTTTATTAGAAGCAAAGATTAATCCATCTTCCTATGGATCATGGATTAATCCTGATAACACTATTATTGATGTATCTCCTAACGGCGGCCATGCTGATGCAATAAGAGATTGGGGAACCGATGAAGGAATTAAAGATGATGATCTTATCATGAAAACATACACATGGGCATTTGATAATAATTGGGTAAGAATCACTCATAATAAATGGAAATCTCTTAGTGTACAAGGCTCAGAAAAAAACATCAAAAAAATATGGAAACATATTCGTGGATTAGCAATGAAAAGTAACGCTGTCTTTTTCGATGTAATTCCAGTGGGCATAAAATTTCATGACACGACAAGGCAAAAACATCACTTTTTTGAATTACCACAACAGAAGCGCGAATTAATGCAAGCAATGCAAAAGGGTTTTTAAATGCCAATCCCAAATAAAGTCATATATTCAGACTTCGATATCACATTGACACCACATCCGGTGCACCGTGATATATCAAGAACAACAAATGAAAATGCAGTGAAAAGAGCATTACGGAACCTGATATTCACCGACTATCACGAAAGGCCATTTTCTCCTAGTATTGGTTCAGGTGTCAATCATTTGTTATTTGAACCTGTTGATATCATTACTTCTGAATTATTGAGAGACAAGATAATAGAAACTGTGAACAACAATGAACCTAGAGTAAAATTGTTGGAAGTTGTTGTTGCTCCAAGACCTGATGATAATAAATATTACATTAGAATTACTTTTAGTATACTGGGTCAAACAAATCCTGTAGACCTAGAAACAATATTGGAAAGAATAAGATAAATGACGGCAAATAGTGTACTTAAAGTTACAGGCCTTGATTACGATGAAATCAAGACGAACCTGAAAAACTTTTTGCGGGCCCAGACGAAACTGGAAGATTACGACTATGAAGGCTCCAATATGGCAGTCCTTGTGGATTTGCTTGCATATAACACCTATATGAATGGCTTCTATACAAACATGATCGCAAATGAAATGTTTCTTGATTCTGCATTACTGAGAAACAATGTCATTGCGCGCGCAAAGATGCTCGGCTATCGTCCTATCACACGTCTTTCTCCTGTTGCGACTGTGACTCTTCAAGTTTTCCCTACAGATGCCCCTGCAACTGTTTCGGTTGCGAAAGGAACAATCTTCACTACATCATTTGAAAGTAATACGTATAATTATGTCACAGATACCGCATATACAATTACTGGTTCTTCTAATACATACACGTTAGCAGGCGTTGATATATACGAAGGATCGATCCTCACCCACCAATTCACTGTGGTTACTGCGAATACAGATCAACGATTCATTCTACCTAATGCAGGAATTGATTCAAGATCATTATTCGTCACAATACAAACCTCTGACACAGATACCGAAACAAGTACTTGGACGGAAGCTGATGATCTTTCTGGACTCACAGGCACTTCAAAAATCTATTACCTCCAAGAAACAGACAATGAAGAATTAGAGTTATTATTTGGTGATGGTGTTCTAGGAAAAAGTCTAATCAATGGAAACATTGTGTCTGTAGAATATCGTCATTCAAATGGTGCAAAGACAAATGGTGCAACCACATTCTCTGTTGGAACGAATGTGGGTGGTTACGCAAACGTAACAGTCACCACAACATCTAATGCATCAGGTGGAGCATCGATTGAATCAATCAACTCAATCAAATTCAATGCACCAAAAGCCTTTGCAGTCCAAGGGCGTGCAGTCACAGAAACAGACTACAAGAGAATCATTCAAGGAAAATGGCCTCAATATACTGCAATTCGGGTATGGGGCGGAGAAGAACATGTACCGCCACAATATGGTAAAGTGTATCTTGCAATCAAACCACCTGGGACTTCAACGATTACAACAGAACGCAAGAATGAAATTATTGCATATCTTGAAAAAAGGAATGTAGTGTCGATTGATCCTGTATTTGATGATCCAGAATTCATGTATATCAAACCAACATTCAATATCAATTACAATCCAACACTCACGACACGAACAGAAGGTGAATTGAAAACCGCGGTAACCAACTATATTACAACATATAGTTCGGACAACTTGGAAAAATTTGATGGTATTTTCAGGTATTCCAAATTCGTTTCTGGGATTGATGCTGTGGATTCGGCTATTGCATCAACAGAAAGTCCATCTGGCCTTGATCATGTTGCAGGTATACGATTCACACCTACACTCAATCTAGCTGCGGCATGGACACTCAATTTCAATAATACATTACCTGCGGCCGATCCAGGCCATGTAGCACATAGCGGTCATGCGGCTGTAGTTACATCTACTTCATTCACAAAAGGTGGTTTTACATCATTCCTTAAAGATGATGGTGGTGGTATTCTACAAATTTACTACCTCAACTCAGATGGGGATGAAGTAATAACAGATACAACCGCAGGAACAGTAAATTATACTACAGGCCAAGTAATATTATCTTCTTTCAATATTACTGCATTCGCAGGCGATTACATTGAAGTCACAGCAAAATTAAGAGAAGGTGACGTTTTTTCTGTACGCAACCAAATTCTACAAATCAATGAGGCAGATATTTCATTGACAATGGTGGTGGATGAAAATTAATGGTTGAGGTTAAATCTGTATCTCCTTTTGTAGAAAGTCAATTTCCAGACTTCTACCATGAAGACGGCCCAAATCTTGTGGCTTTCTTGAAAGCCTATTATGAGTGGTTGGAAGAATCAGGAGAAGCAATTGATGCATCAAGAAACATCATTAACTATCAGGATATCGATAGAACACTTGATGAATATATTACATATTTCCGTAAAGAGTATATGGAAGGTATTCCAGAGTCTATTCTTGCAGACAAAAGACAATTAGGTAAATTACTACGTGAACAACAACTAAGAAGAAAAGGGTCTACCCGGGCCTTTGAATTATTGTTTCGGGTTGTTTATGATGAACCAATCGAAATGTATTTTCCTGGTGATGATATTTTACGTGCATCCGATGGTCGTTGGAATATTGAAAGATATCTTCAAATTACAAATGTTCCTGGTGCTGTTGCATTATCAGGACAACAAATAACAGGTGCAGATTCTAGCGCGACTGCATTAGTAGAAAATGTAAGAGAAGTGTCGGTTGGTGGTAGAACAATCATTGTTTTAATTCTATCAAATATTACAGGAACGTTTGTTGATGAAGAAATATTGAATTCGTCTCCTGTATCTCTTTCTGTTTCACCTAAGGTTGTTGGATCGCTTAATACTATTACATTAACCTCAAATGGTTCTGGATATGTGGTGGGTGATATTGTCACTGCAAGTTCTCTTTCTGGTGATTACGGAAAGGTTAAGATCACCGCGGTGGTTAGTTCAAACGGCGGTGTTGTGTTTTCACTACAATCTGGTGGTCAAGGGTATCGAGTGGGTGAAGAAACTGTTACTGTATCAGGTGGTGGTGGTTCTGGTGCAACCTTTGCAATTGGTGGAATTACAAATACTGCAATTGTTGCATTGAATACAGATGTTATTTCAACGCTTGCAGGTAATTCTGGAATTGCAATATCAGATTTACCGTTTTCTGGAACATCCGGTAATGTTGATTGGAGTACATCTGATCTTTCTGCAAACATGGCAGGAGCAAATGTTAATTCTGTTCTTTCTTCTGCATTCGTCAATTCGAATGTTACAGTAGGAACGATTGATTATATTGCGAGTCAGAATGCAGGAACAGGATATACCAGTTCACCATCAATACAAATTATTGATGCAGCAATACGAAATATTATGATTGCGGATCCAAACCGTGGATATTTTGGAAATAATGCTATCGTCACAGTTTCGTCAGATTTCGCAAATGGTGTTATTTCTGCATTGACGGTGACAGAACCAGGCCTTGGTTTTATTGACGGAGAAGTGATAACATTAGGAACAGGAACAGGAACATCTCCGGTTGCTGCATTTGGTACATTATTAGAAAGTGATTTAGCAGCCGTTGCAAATAATCCAGGTGTATGGACAGGTACATATGGATTTTTAAGTTCCAATAAATTCTTGCAAGATAGCTATTTCTATCAAGAGTACTCATATCAAATTAGAACCGCGGTGTTCTTTGATAGATATAAAGACCTTGTCAAGAAATTGCTACATCCTGCCGGCACTGCATTATTTGGACGCACAGACTTGAAAGCAAATATTGCAATTACTATGGCATCTGCAAACAATACTATCAAAACAAGGTCTGCATTAACTGGTACTGTTGATATAACTAATGCAACATTTACATTAACTGGAACAGGAACATTATATGATGCAGAATTATCTGCAAATACAGAAGTTATTGCAAATAGTATGTTGTTCAAAATCAATACAATTACTAGTAATACTGTTGCAAACACTCAT
>CEPX01076359.1_pt1 | contig 13994 bp, 7 predicted proteins | sample 361361 | NCBI WGS metagenome assembly CEPX01 (sample SAMEA2619974, study PRJEB7988) | marine metagenome | biome: marine biome (ENVO:00000447); feature: mesopelagic zone (ENVO:00000213) & marine oxygen minimum zone (ENVO:01000065); material: "saline water (ENVO:00002010), including plankton... | reverse complement strand
AGCGGCGGCTGCAGCGGCTGCCTCTGCCTCTGCAGTTTTGCGATCATCGCGCTTTTTCTTTGCTCTGTAGGCCGCGATTTCCTCGGGTGTGGGGCCGGCTCCGGACGCTGCATCAGCATCGGCCACGGCTTCCTGCGGGTCTTCTCCAGTCTTAGCTGTTTCACCATCCTTCTTCTCGGGGTCGGGCTCCGCCACAAGAGATTCGGGGAGCGTGGCCTTGGGGGGAACGGGGTTATCATTCAACGCAAGACCTTCCTGAAGGGCCTTCAGCTGCACGTCATAGCCCGAAGGACTGATTTTATGTGATACGCCGGTGACCAAAAAATATCCTCCCAAACCCAGTAGCCGTGCCATCTCGTCCTGATGCGCTGCCATGCTAGTTGGCCAAATAAATGTGTATTGACCATTTTTAAATAGTGTGTTTCCAACTAGATCCATGGTTGCGCTATACAATTCTCGTAATTGCTCAGCCCCGAGGGCTCCAAATTTTTGAATTTTTGCTTCTCTCAAGTACGCCTGATCTTCTCTATTAAAGCTAAGCTTCTTTAGAAGGCCAACCGAGGAGCCGAGATAATGATGATAAATTCCGTCTCCTAAATCTTGCTCATAGTTTCCCCTGCGCCTCTTAGGGGTCGCGTCTGTGCAATAAAGAACGAGAGCAGACGTAAGATCCATCTTGTTTTTTTGTTCATCGGTCATGCCTGGGCTCGGGATATCATTGTTGGGGGTTGTTTCTCCAATGATTTTCGCGAGCTGGTCGGTGGTGACCTGGCTACTAGCCAGGTCGCCGGAGTCGCCTTCGAAGAGATGGAGTGGGAAGATCTTAGCCATACCGGAATCGTCCTTGTTATTAAAGTGAATTATGGACGTATCGAATCTTATATCATTAACCACATTGGTATCAAAACATGACTTTTTGAGAGCGGGCCCAACCAAGTACGCACACAGATCTTTTATAAACTGCAGCAAATAATAAGTATTTCGCTGGCTCTTAATAACATGATTTTTAAACCAAATGTTAAATTGATCAAGCCCTATCGGAATCTCCCCAATGCTAATTCGTTTTTTAATGCCTCCCTGGAACAGAAGCCCCTTGGCGCGAAGCTGTTCTAAAAGTAAATTATCGTCAACGGACTCGGCGCACAGCAATTCGTCACTATTTTCGGCAGCATATAAGAGGAGTGGGTTCGTAACATCCATGTCAGCAATAAACGTCATGTAATTACTCTTCGCCTTCCCACCGAACGTAGCATTATCCTCAAGAATTGCATCAATGAGATCTCCCAAATAAAAATAGGAAATTAAAATCTTGTTGGGGTCGTTGAACATCCGGACCTCTACGTCCTTTTTTAGGGTGTCACTTATATTCTTCTGCTGTTCTGTGCCTAGCTCTTCCGCGTTGTTGGTAGCATTTATTGCATCCAGTAGACTAGACGCTGCGCCGGCGCCAATATCATTGTGTAATGTAAAGCCCGGCGTGCCACTCAAACGCTGCACGGCGCGTTTGCGACGTTCCTCGGGATCTGAAACTTTGTGAATGGGGTCTTTCAGTAGCTCAAGGGTATCGACGGCCATCGTGTAAATTCTCTTGGTGCCGGCAGCGCCCTGTGTTGCGCTCTCGGTGGTCGAACGTATTCGTTTTCGGTTACCCGCGGCGTCTGTTTCGTAGCGGAATGCGGGTGGGCGGCCGTAAAGAGATCCTAAGAATCGTTTATATTTAAAGATCTTGTCTTCATTTATTAAGGCCTTCTGTTCCTCTATAAGTTTTTTCATTTCTTCTTGACCTTTCTTGTAGTCGTCGCTCTCTTTATGTGCTTTTAGTCCTGCCGCGCCGCCTGGGACATCTTCAATTGCCTTATCTTTCGCCTTTTTAGCATCTTTGATCTTGGCCTTTAACCGATCTTGTTCCGCCTTATGGGCCGGACTGGTGGGCCCCAAGATGTCCGCCGTATTAGCACTCAGCAAGCCACTTAAAGCAGCCTGATACTCAATTGATAGTTTAACAGAACCATCCTGGTTAAAGGTGATGTTGTGTCTTACTTGTTGCAGGTATAAAGCAATACGAGTTTTTGTGATTGCTTTCTCTAAGGCCGCCAACTCTTTGGGGCTCTTGTGGGGCATTACTTCCGCTAAGACATGCCGCTCTGGGGTGGCCCACCCGGCCACTACTTTAATGCGGAAGTATTTACCGTCGGCTGCAACATTAACTTGATCTTTCACTTTGGCCTTACACCCCTCGCCAACAGTATCCTTCTTCTCGGGATCCTGGTCGTCTTCCTCCTTGTCCCCTTTAATTTTATCCAGCGTCGGAGAAGCAATCAGCAAATCTAATGGTGATGGCTTCTCCCGGCCGGCGGCGTAAACCGGTGTTGCACCAGCCACTGTATTGGCCGCAGCCGAACCCTCAAAAAGATCTCTAACACTCTGAAAATAAAAGGATAGAGTTGCACTAATATTGTTATCGACTTCGGCAGGCTGAACCCCCTGCAGATCCCACGAAAAGGACTGAAGGCCCCAACCACGAGCGCGGTGATAATCACCGGCCGTAATAGCTGTTACGTCGGCGGGATCCATAAAATTAGGAATTGGCATCTCCAGTTGATGCAGCGGCGTCAGTCCATCTTTCTCGTAATCGATGCGCCAAATCTTTATGTAAGGAACCAACACACCATAAACAGCTGGAGTTAGATTTAACATTTCTCTTACTTCATCAGTTCGATTACCGTGCTGTAATTTAGAGATGGTCTCCCCCGGCTCGCCTTTCAGCTTCATAACATTCTTATAACTTTTATGCTTCTCGTGATAGTCAGTTAGGGTCCCAATATTTTCTATTAAAAAGCACTGATAATCAAAAGGCTTAAGAGACCTAAACTTGGTGATATTCTTGCGTGCTTCATCATTGATGGTGGCCATGTTCGGGGCCGAGTCACTGGAACCTGCTGTTACATTTTTCTCTCGTTCCTGGGCCTCGGTGAGGTCGTCCTGGCCACCGGCGCCGAAGAAGTCCAAAATCCTTTCCACCTGGTCGGCCATGTTCTTTTTAAATTCTTCTGAACCTTCCGCCCCGAAAAGCTTTGCCTTAGGATTCATCTGTCTCATCAGTGCCTGCACGGACTTGAAGTTGGCGCCGTCGAAAACCTTCTTCCAGGCCTCGCGGACCTCGGTGTTGATGCTTATACGCGCGTCATCCTCGACGTCCGAGTTTGATTGACCACCAAGGCGCCTCCATGGCTTCTCCTTGTGTTGCTCGGGGGTAATACCCCACTGATAAGGCTTACCAAAGGTGAAGGGCCGCTCCAAAGGTAGCGTGGGCCAGACAACGAGCTGCTCTGGGAGCGGGATGTCCAGGCCGTGGGATCCGTACTTCTTAGGCGGCTTCTTGGGCTTCTGATAGATGTTGCTGGCCATCCCCAGAAAGTCCATGGACTTCCAAACCTTAAGGTTTTTCTCCACCTGCGAAACCGGAGAACTATTAACCTGATTGACGATATTTATCGCGCGATCGCCCAGTTGAGTGCGAAGGCCGGAAAGCGCCTTCGCCATCTGGGTACCGAACGCGCTGCCATCGGGGCTTTGTGAGCCGGCTAGCCTATAATACCACACCAACTCAGGAGACAGCAAATGGCCATAGCCGTCGGGCCCGGGCTTCGTCGCAGAAAAAAAGTTATGTATCTGCAAGCCCGACGATGCAAAAAGTGGATGCATTCTTAACCTCGAGGATATCAATTTATCGGGCCCCAAGCGCGGCCACAGGAGTTGGTTGTCGAAGGCGCCGCCGTGCTTGAGGGCGAAGGATCCGTCCTTATGCGCATAGGCGCCGGCGACTTCGGGGTTGGTGAGCATAAAAAAGTTTCCGCCTTTATCGTCGCCAGCGCCGCTCCACCCGGGCCCGGCCGGATGCTGCCACCCGGCCTTGTTCGGCGACGACTTTGTGAACGCGCTGATATCAATCTCAGAGTCGTAGGCTTCGTAGTTCTCCGCGCCCTGCAGCAGGCCTCCGAGGGTAATGTTGTACTGATCTTCTAGTGAAATAGTCTCCTTTGAAACACCAGGTTCGGAGCTCCCTCCCACCCCGGTATAATAGCGGGGGACTATGGCGGCGCGAAACATTCTAAGGATTCTTTGATCCGACTCGACATTCATAACATCCTTTATGAGATGTTTGGTCTTGACCCCCGCGTAAGCTGCGCCGCCGACGATGGTGGCGCCGGCGATAAGCCCAACGACAGCGCCGCCGATGGTCGCATTCTTTATCATTTTTAGCTCAGCCTCGCTGAGGCCAGTTGGATCCAAGTGCAAAACACTAGCATTCTGATATTGCATGTTATACCCGGCTACTAAACCAAACTGACGCCACGCGGTTTTCGCCAACAACCAATTTGTCCCCTTCTCATGTTTGAAACTCTTTCCCTGGCCAGTGCCGATCACGGGCCCCAGCGCCTCGGCGGCTTGCAATTTGCTCTGAATAGCACCGCCGCCGCCAGCAGTCTTCTTGGCCTCCTGAGCCCCGCCTTCCTTGCCCATGTCGGTGACTGACGCACCGCTCTGCTCTGGGGTGTCCTCGGCCTTCTCTATAATCTTAGTTGCTTCAGCAATTTGATCCCTATATTTATCATAATTGGCAAGGAAATAGTCATAAGCATATTCTAATCGAAGAGTATCTTTATACAGATCTTCAAGCGTGGTTGCACTTTCCTTAACCCACTGCGGAATGACCTGACTAACGGTTTGTGCCATTTTAGCCCCTTATTGTTCTAAGTACGTGTTCCAAGGGGAGCGGGATTGTAAGAATGCGGCCATTACGTACATGAGCTTCCGTGGGGGCTTTGTTATACAAAGCAATTACCCACCAATACTCAGCACTTCCATAGTGCTGCATAGATAATTTCCAGAATCGGTCTCCAACTTTCCACATGTGGCTAACGTTGGTAAACCCCATAATTTGTCCAACCGTTGGAACAACCATCTGAGGTGTGCCATACTGACGGATATATGGAACCCCACGTTTTTCGCGAACGTTCTCGTAAGTTTCGCTTTCATTCCTGAAGATGGTTTTATTGTTGTATCTTGTACCCATAATATTAATCTACTGCGTCACGCCGGAATTCCTCTGGGCCGCGTCGACTTCTTTCTTTAAGGGCTCTTCTACTTCCACTTCATACGGTGTTTTGGGTGCGTCGCTCATTGCGTTCGGGTCGCCTCCGCCAATGAGGTTGGTCGACACCTGATTCTGCTGCGCGTCGAACTGCTGCTGCTGACGCTCTTCTTCGGTGAGTTCCTGTTGCGCATCGGTCTGTACGGCTTCGGCGCCGGATGTTAAATTTTCATTCGCTTCGCCGGTTGACGCGACCACCGCATCCGGGTCCGTTTGCGGCGGTTGAACGGGGGCCGGCACTGGCACGGCCCTGGGATCGGGCCTCACATTAGCATTTGGAAATCCAGCCTCAATGTTTTCGTTCCCACCAAAAATGTATGTGCCGGCAGTGGGGCTCGTACGTGCCCAGCCTCCCAAGTGTGTATGCAGGACACTAAAACTAAAACTTAAGGAAAGGTATTTGGGAAAATAGTTTTTAAGAGCGCCCTTCTTGTCGCTGTTACTACCGCGCTCAAGCTCGCCGGCGAGAAACCCACCGACACCCATATCGGGCGCATAATTAAGAGCTCCATTAATATAACCTATCAACTTTTCATTGCTGCCCTTTGGGCCGTGACCTGCAATTAAATTTATCCACCTTAACCCAAGGATTGGGCCCGCCTTCAAAACATTTTGTTGACTTAACCCGCCGCCCATGTACGTTGGATACATAAACTGTATTAATTTGCGTACGTTAGCCATATTCTGTATGGCATGCTCTTTAGAGTCATTCGGAATATCAAAGGCGATACTTATACTACGTCGCGTACTCTGGTAAGTCGCCAATGGGTCCATACGACCGTATACCATTTCTTCATTCCACTGAGAAGTATAGCCATCGCTAAATGATGTTACCCACCCATCGAACTTCACATCGCGGCCCGTAGGGATATGCGTAATGTGAATTTTAAGGGCGTCGCCACGCAGAAGACCATTGCTTGCTTGATCGGCGAGCATCTGGGTCTCGTCGGCCGACATCCTTGGCGATCCCAAGGTCCAGCTGGGTGCGGTTCCTGGTGAGCCTGCGGGAGTTTCGGAGACCGGCTTCGGATCTTTCTCGGCAGTTGTCTCGACATGAACGGTGCCCCAGTTGTCCACCTCGGCCGCGGCAGTTCCGGAGGCTACTGGGACATCGGGGTGGGTACCCGGCGTGGCGGTCTCATGCGGCATCGCCCCTGGATCCGGGGCTGCTCCGGCGAAGCCCGCTGGTTCTTGTATTGCCATCTTAAGACAGGGCTCCAATGCCCGACTTGTTGAAAAGCTTGCTCGCAAACCTTTCATCATCTACAACGAGTTGGACGTCCTGGACGCCGTTGCCGGTGGCGGCGGTCTTGGTTAAATCTCCGCGGAGACCTTGAAGCTCTGTTATAATCTCTTCTGCAAGTTCATTGGAGCGCTTCACGTCCTGAGCGTTGGTTACATATGTGCCATAGGGAACAATGAGTCTCTCGGAACCGAATTCATTGATCTCGATGGGAGTGGCTGCGGTGCCGCCATTGGCCATACCCCGAGCGCGGCCGCGGCGTATGTTGCCTCGGCGGACCGAACCCCCAGCGGCCATGGCGCCGGCGTCGGATCCGTATTCGTCGGGGCCTTCGGCTACTGGGCCCCCGCCGAAACCGCCCGTCACGCCCGTAGCCGTACCGATGCCTCCTCCGATTGTGACCACGGCGGCGTATCCCGCTGTCGCCAGGGCAGCCATCCCAAGGCCCATCAGCACCCCAGCCGCGCTAGCGGCAGGGATACCAACCATGCTAGCAGTGGCTGCAGCCATGTTCATCAACGCAAAGGCAGTAACCAAAGCAATCCCGGTTACCATGAGTCCTCCAAAAAGAGCAAAAAACGCAATCATGCCTGACTTAGTCGCAAAGAACTTGCCCATCCCCTCCGCAAGGGCGGCCATTTTTCCAACAAGAGGAATAATGACGTCGTCTAAAAAGGGCTTCAGACTTATATAAAATCCCTGGAATGCTTTTTTCAGCTGCATGGTAATGTCCATTGTCTGGCGCGCCTGCTCGGCTAGCTCTTCCTGTTCCAGTCTATGGATCTCCAGTTCTTCGTTTGATTTGCCCATCATGTTAGTCATATCTTCCACGGACATTCCCAGCGCATCTGCAAAGGCCATCTTTTCAGGTCGCGACAAGTCTTCCATGGAGACGCCGGCTTGATCCAACGAGGCCCGCAACATTTTTATACCTTCGGCAGGGTCCTCAAAGGCGGCATTCATCATGTCAATTGAATTTAAGAATGGACCACCCAAAATAGCGTTAAGACGCCCGACGGAACGTGCAGCATCATCGAACTTCTGGAATCCCTTCATTACGTCAATGAGCTGAGTCACTTCCATACCCACAGATTTAGCCTGGATTGCCATTTCTTCAAAGACTTTCGCACCTTTTTTACCGAACCCCGCGAGGAAGTCGCTAGAAGCAACAAACTGTTGCCCCATCTTATCCACGTCCATCCCGACGGTGCGTGCTGTAGAGGTCAGGTCTATCAACAGTTCCTCGGCTTCAGTAACACTCATGTTCATACTTTCCATGGCTGTCTGTGTAATCGAAGCTTGAGTTCCCAACTCAAAGCCCATTTCAGCCAGTAAAGCGGTGGTGTTTGCTAGTGAAACCATTTGATCTTTATTTAAATCAGTAAAGCCGACGACTTCGTTCTTCAAAGTCCTATAGGCTGCGGCTGCTTCTTCCAGTTCGACGCCGGCCTGACGGAGTGCCACCTCGGTGCCCAGAATCATATCATTGAATTCTCTGCCGGCGCCGGTGGATTTTCGGAATTCTGCGATGACTTTGTCCTGTTTGAGCAGGAACTCGACTTGGTACTTAAGCATCTTCATTCCCACATCTATAAGCTTGAGGCCAACATTCAGGAAGATCTCTTTGTTCTTGATCGATTTCTTTAAGCCCGCAGCCATGCCCTCAAAGCCGGCTTTGCCTCTTTTAAGGAAGCCACCAAGTTTGGCGAGACCCCCTGACACCCCCAAAGTCGTATTAAGAAACTTACTCATCTCGGCTTCGCCTTCTTTTACGTTGGCGGTGTATTTCTTGAGTTCTTCCTGGGATTTCTCCCAAAGCTCGTTGGCTTCAGCGATCAGCTTGTTGCGCTTCGCGACTGCGTCCGGATCCATCCCCTCGTTGGCTTCGTCCTGGGCCTCCGTGAGTTTCTTGAGCGCCTGCTTCATCAACTGCGATGCGGCTCCAGCTTTATTAAGCTGCTCCGACTGGTCGGTCAATGATTGCTTCATGCGGTCAATGTTGTCGGTGAGGTCAGCGGTGAGCTGGGTGTTTTCCTTCTTGATGGCCGAAAGGCGCTCGTCGGCTTTGGTCATCTCGGCGGCGGAGGCGGTGGCGTCGTTCATGATAGCGGTCATGCGTTCCATCTCCTCTTTATTTGCTTCAATTCTTGACGCCATGGTCGTTAACTTGGCGCCCGAGGACTCTAGGAGGGTGTTAAATTTGTCAAGCCCACGCAAAAGATCTTCCGGGAAGCTAAGAGTGTTTATCCCCTCCTGGAGGTCAACAAAATCCTGCTTCATTTGGGCAAGAGCAGCCGGACTTAGTCGATCATCTATAGCCATCTAAATATACCTTTTCAATTTGTGAAGGGCCACCGAATACCCGTTTCATTTTCAAATTTCTTTACAGCGTCCCCAAGTTTATGATGGGAATTAAGGGTCCGCGCGTCATTCAAGCCATGATTTAAAAAAGAGTCCATATATCTCTTCTCACGCGCGAGGGCTTGGCTAAAGGAATTAATCTGAGAAGTTGTCCCTGTTATATTAATCGGAACATCGGCGCCGGCTTGATATAAAGATAGAAGGAGCCCTTCAATCTGCCCCGCAAATTTATTATAAATACGTACTCGCTCCGACAGAGGAGTATTAAGTTGATTTAGATCAAGCGTATCTGTGGCGAGCTCAGTCATTTACATTATCCCTTAAATATAAATAGTATTAAAAGCAAAAGAATTATCTATCTTTTCCGGCGGGACTCATCCATGGCCTTTTTGTTTTCTGCGGCTTCTTTTTTATATTCTTCTGCTAAGCGCTCTAGAAACCATCTGCGCAGAGTAATAGGCAGGTTATACATTTCAGTGAAGGACCAACCGCCATAGTGTTTAAGGTTAAAGAACTCTTCATAGACTGCGCGTTGGTATTCATCGCTTAGGCCAAAAAAATTCTGCCGTCATCGGCATTACCACCTCCCCGAGGTAGCTACAAATAGGACATTCAAAATCAAATCTGATATCCATGTCGGGTTTAACCTTTTCATACTGTTTTCTTAAATGTGTGACATCTTGCATCGGTATCGATTCAACAAACTTATCGATGGTGGCTCTGTCGGTGTGATCATTGGCTGAAACCAGGATAGCCTTCAATAGATCGGTTATGAGCGAAGATTCTTTTTTAAGCTTCTTTTTATTCTCGGTATGACGCTGAAGCACTTGTTCGTCAGTCGTGGTAAGTAGCTTAACCGTCACTCTCACCTTTGATGTGGGAAGGGTAAAAGCAAAAAGCCCACTCTCTAAAACTTCAACATCTTCAGGAGTCTCTGATATGTCGGCGCTCTGAATCTCCCTTAAATCAAAGGTGGTATCTGATTTTTTGTAGCAAGAAGGACACGTAGCATTAACTCCGTAATCGGCCCCAAATCCCGTAATTCGTGAGGCTATTAAGATAGCATTTTTATCTCCCAAAAGGAGATCCTCTACTCGAATACTCTTGTCTACAATTAGAGAAGAAACCATTCGGTTAATGGCGACACCCTTTTTTAAAAGCGTTTCGGAAGTTAAAATATCTTCTTCCTTAGCCGTCATCTGTTTAATTTCAATTGTCTCCGCATTGTGCAGGGGATGACTTTCGGCATAAAAACGTCCCCGACTTGGAAGCTCTACAAATTCTGTTGGATTAACAAAGGAAAATAAATCGTCTGTATCATTGGTTGCTGCTATAGTTGGCGCAGTTGACGAGTCGAGTAACGGGCCCTTTACACGGCCCTGATTATTTCTTCTTCCCACAAATCACCTTCTTTCTTTTGCGGACCCCGGGGGTCGGAGCTATTGTTGTCCGCCAGGAGTGCCGCCGGCGCGCTCAACTGCTAGACCACCAGACGTATACACAGCATAATCATAACGTATTTGAACCGTAACATTAAGTAATTCTGTGTCATTATCGTAATTTAAATCACCAAATGTAGCATTTGTAATAAATGGATTCATAAGGAACCAGGTACCAACCGTGCCCCCCTCTCCATCAACCTGCTCAATTGAGATATCCCCAAGCTGACGCAAGGCGTCCGCCTTATTGACAGTACCAGGGGCCTGGTTGCCAGTCACAATTTGTGCCTGCACGTTGGGCGGGAGATACCCCATGCCGGCTAGAGCCTGAAGGAGAATTTGATTGGCATCGGGGTTAATGGCATTAACGATTACTGCCGTAACTGAATTCCATTCAACCGAACCAGGATAATAATAAGTATTACCAAGAAACTTGTGAGTTGCCTCAGTAACCGTATAAGCCGGCGTCGTTACTGACTTAGCAAGATATTTGGCGTATGTAAACTTTGTCCCCTCTGTACTCGTAAGTCCAGGAATTTCTAATATAAAGCGATGCGCTCTTTTTGGTTCTGATAAGGCGTCGTTCCAGAATGGCATTTGTCAGTTTCTCCTATTCCTGTAAAGGTCTAAATTAAATAGTGCATTAAATGAAAACATCTCTTTTATTAATCGTCGAAGGACGCTCCAGTTCTAGTGATGTTAAAATCAATAGCAATGTACTCAATCGCCCGCGTCGGCTTCAAGAAAATTCGTGCATACATGATGTTTCTATCAACTAAATCAGGAGTTGTAGTCGTCTCGTCAAGAACAAGCTTAAAATCCGACAGACCGAAGTTTGTCTTAATGCTGGAAAGAATTGGCCTAACCCGCGAGATAAATCGAGCCCATGTAGTTTTGACATTGGGATCAAACAGCAGAGTCGAAGCCACCTGAGAGATACGCTTCTTCACAAAGATCATCAACCGGCGCACATTAATGCGATCCAGAGCAGACGGAGTTACCTGAAGCGTCTTCTGGCCGAAGATTACAATACCTTCTGCGGGGAATTTCGCGATTGGGTTAATATTAGCCGCGTAAAGATCATCTCGATCCTTGCGACGCAACTGATGCGCAACATCGCTGACCGGAATACCAGCGGCACCCTCAGTCAGTCCGCCGCGATTAAACCCGGCCGGTGCAAACCAAACCTGAGTCTTCTTCTGTGAGCTTGAGAATGTTCCCAAGGCGGCCACAGAAGGAGGCAGCCAAACCATCGACCCGTTAACGGTGTCGCGGCAGCGCAACCACGGGAAGAAGGTACAACCGTAAGAGCTATTTAAAGCACGTGTGCGTAAATTACTAATCACAGTTGCAAGTTCTGTAGCTGTGTTATTCCTGGCAGACGTGGTACCCTCGGCGCGGGGCTTATAACCACCCTCAAGGTCGATGATAGCTAGCGCGTCGGCGCGGTCCTCACATACATTAATTAAGTTGGTCGTCAAACCGGGCTGCTTAAGTCCCGGGATTGTGGCCAGATTCATCGGCACCACTTCCGGATCAGAAATTGAGTCAATAGTGCGACGAATAGTGTTGAAAGTGTAACTATTATTGTCCGTCGGACTACTGGGGAATCCTGAATTTCTGAACGGATTCAATTCAGTAATGTCTAGCCCATCGAAACCTGCGTAGAGAGGAACCGTAAACCGATCATAACCAGCGTCGAGGACACCAGAGATCGCGCCGCTTACATTACTTAAGGCTGTGCCGGCAGCGTGAGAGCCCGAAGCCCAAACACCGTTGACCTTGACATCATCCAAACTGAAGTACATAGAACGCTCTCGAATGCCGGCGCTCGGCGAAGAGAACATGTTACCGACTTCGCCGCCGCGGGGGCGCAGCAGGTCAATTGTAGAGGCATCAAAAATGGTACCGCCCACTGTCCTGGTAGTCTGCATCCCAAAATACGCATCCGTTGCATTACTTAAGTCGCCGTCTGACGCGCTTAAGCGTAATTCCGGTGCGGGATAAGCAACCGAAGCTGTTAAAACGGAACCACTGACCATAAAGACCCCGGGGGTTACAGTACAAGTGGGGAAGGTGGCCACTATAGAGGCAACAGACGGGCGACCGAGGTTGGTAATAGACGAGCCGGTAATCCAATTACCAGTCTGAGTGTTCTGATCAACATCAGCCTCATCGTCGTACTTAATAATTCCTCTAAATCCAAACGGAAGAAGGGAAGCATTTTCGCCAACGACGTCTTCGTTTATGTCAACACGAACATACTGAGAAATGTTGGCCCAGTCGCCGGCTTCGACATAACGACGCTCCTCCGTATTCCAAGTTGTGTACTTATCGCCAATTTTACGCGCGATGTAATTAAGAGAATCAGGATTGAGATTTAAATCGTTGAACTGCTCAACTATCTGTACAACATTGTCCGAATCACTCAAACGACGAACCACCAATGAGAAAGTACCATAAGGATCCGACTCATTAGTCGAAACCTTAATGTCCTGAATAGAAACCTTAAGATTACGGTTGGTCCAGTCTCCCCCATCATTAAGCGCGTGGACTTTGAATAAAGCCGGCATCGCTTGAATGTCGAAGTTATTGCTGTCTTCGGCGCGTTGGACCGTATCGCAGCCAATAACATAGGGAGTCTGTGCGCTTTGTACGCCTCTGCGGAAGTTGTCACCATCGCCGTCAGTTGCATTGGTTAGTTCTACGATGGTAGCGAAAGTCTTCCCAGCAGTAGCAGTGATAACCGACTTCACATGTCGATCAAAACTCTCTCCCAAGAAATAATTCTTTTCATTGGCGACAAGGTCGGTGTTGGTTCGTTGAGGTGTCGTATTAAAAACCTTTCGAATGTACTTAGAACTATTAACATCAAAGTTGAAAACTGTGGATTCGTTCGCACTATTATAATCCGAATCATTGATGATGAGCCTAAACTCATAGGCTTTGCCAGTATCCTTTACGACTACGTTAGATCCCGTAAGGCTGATCCCACCGACCCAGTTGGGATCAATCTGACCACCGACGCCAGGGCCGCGGGCGATGGCGCCGCTCATCTGTAAGAGAGTGCTTGCGCCCGTAGTATAAAAGATGGCACCCAAAGCACCCTCGAGAGAGCCGCTAGCGCCACTAGCCCACGAAGCATCGTTACTAAAAATAACAAGAGCCCACGCTTTTCCATTGGTGCCCGCATCCCAGCCAGCAACACCAGCGCCGGACGCGGCATCCGATTGCGCTCCGAGAAGACGAATATAAGTTAAGGGAGAACTGTTTCTAAGATATGCCTGTGCCGCATATACCCCGTAAGTAGGAGCCGATAAGCTCGTGCCTCGATCTCTCCATACATCTCCACCGATGTTGCCGGCAGAGGGGGAGCCGAACACTTGTACAAATTCTGAGAATGAATTCACCGTAACGGGTCGCAAGGACGGCCCCTTTTCGGCACGGCCTATAACAACTGGGCCAATATCTGCCGGAGTGGCCGGTAGCTGGGAGTTGTCAATCTCATTGACGAAGACTCCGGGTGATACAAATCTAAAATTTTTGACTGACATTCGTTTTTATCTCCTAAACCTGGGATATCGTTATTAAATAGTATTGACCGGACGCAATGGAGTCTAATCTCTATAAAATCCGTCCTTAAGGTTGTCGGGGATATCCCCAAAAATTACCTTTTCTCGAGAAAGCTTAAATTCGACCGCATTTTCGCGCCTTACAATTATTGGTTGGTCTTGGTTTTCTCCCTCTCCAATTAAATATCCTAGAACCTCGATATTTATGGTGTTTTCGTAGTTGC